>ODAJ012192752.1_pt1 | contig 138848 bp, 195 predicted proteins | sample 1539241 | NCBI WGS metagenome assembly ODAJ01 (sample SAMN02144231, study PRJEB22623) | gut metagenome | biome: sheep rumen | host: Ovis aries | place: New Zealand | reverse complement strand
GGGGGAGCCTCTGGCGAGGCACGGACGACGTACAAAATTGATAAACTGCGGATAGCTTTTTGAACACGTTGAATGGCCGAAACCGCTAAAGAGGGAATCCCCCTATCAGAACAGCCTACCGGGAAGATTCACGACGACGTGACATGGGACACCGGCACGCCCATCTTTGATGACGGGCGAGGCGGTTTGGAATTTCCTGAACAGAACAACAGCGGATGTCCGGACGGTACCCCGTTGACCATATCAGTATCGGAAAATGTCACGTACACTGATGAACCGGTAGACATATCGGAGGTTTCGTTCGTTGCCGGACATAACGTCGACCTCTATGACGGCGAAACCCTTAATGCCGACAAAATCAACGTGGCTGTCACAGATTTTCACTATGAGAACGGTAACGGTACTCTTACCATATCGGATAACCTTACCAAGCTGGTGTCTTCTCTGGCAAGCACCGGATCAATCAAGCCTAACTCATATGACCGCCTGGCCAACACGACTCTGGTATCTTCGGTTACGCTTGACTGGGACAATGCCGACATTTCGTCGGAAGGTACCACCGTATCGTTTACCGGAAACATAGAATATCCATTCGGACTAGGCATGGAAGACATCTCGTTCGACCTTGTGGTTGAATTGGACTATTCCGATACGGACGAGATATATGTATACCTCTGCCACCAGACGAATCCTATCGAAAACGGACTGTACTCTTACATGTCCGGTGCCATAAGGAGAATAGGAGACGCGCCGGTGTACGGTGAACCGCTGGTTCCCGGTGGCGAGGGAAATCCCCTGGACGACACTACTGTGAACGACAACGTGCCTTGTTGCGGTCACTACCGCAAGGGATATTCGCACCGTGAAGTTTACGACAAGGTACATTCCGATATCGGTGCGGTTACGTCGTTCGGCGTGAAATCGCTATCCGTTTCGGACTGCGACGGCGGGTTCATCGACTGGTTCACTACCAACGGCGATATCGACATAGGCAACGGCCACGAGTCGGTGTTCGTGCGCGGGTTCGGTCTTGGAGGCATGTACCAGGGAAACGTGTACAATGCCGAGAAGAAGGTACCGTTGCCTAGCGACGATTACGACGAGAACGACGGCACGCTGCACCCGTTGCTGGAATGGGCCTATGGTACACGGTACGATTCTCGTACGGATTCTAACGAGCCGGCTTTGCCGCTCGACTGGCCCTTCACCCAGTTGAACTCTACTGCGGACAGCCCTGTGTTCAACAAGCCTACAGACACAAATAACATTACCCTCGTAAAAAACTGCGACAGAGGCGTTGGAAACCTGGAACGCGATGTCGAGGACGAGGAAACCGGAGAAATAACTCATGTATTCAATAACCGCCATCATATTGTACTGTATCCGGAATTCAGTGCGATATCTGGACAAGAGAGCTACAAGGAAGGATCGGTAGTAGTAAAGCCACTTTTCGTGCATATACCGGCGTCACTAGATACCAAGGACGGCGAGACTGTAGACATTACATTTTCCATACAGAACGTGGACCAGTCCGTGTTTGGCGATACAAGTACGGAAGAGGGCAAGAAGGCCGCGCTAAGCGGTTACTATGCAGCCATGTCACAGCCTCGTGTATACGTGATGGGCGGCGTGCAGCAGTTCAGTACGAAGAAGATCCCGATAGACCGTGATTCTATCACTCCATATACTGAGGAGTACATCCCGGACGACGCTGGCGAGGAAGTCGAGCCGACAATACTGCACAAGTATCGCGTCAGTTCGGCCACGCCTGCTTACGATTCCGAAGGAACACTGCTCAGCAGCGGTTCCGAGATACGCGCTAACATCGTCGTGAGCTATACGAACGCGACCGGAAACCGTAGAACTTTTACTGCGCACGGTACTATAGAGAGCAATACGGCGTCCAACGGGTTCCGTGCGTCGTTCGACGGAGACTTTCCATTCGACGTTGGCGGACCTGGATGGAACAAGCTCGTATTCACAATATGCGGAATCGCCTTCCTTGAGGTTGGCGACAATCCCACAGGAACTCCAATGGGTCTGGTTTCCAGGAACAAGGAAATGCTCGAGGGGGACATGGGTACCGGTGATGCCGGTGAACTGGACGAGTACAACAAGTTCTATTCTGTAGGAGACTCCGAAGGACGTACCAAGCTGCCACACGTGGACAAGAGATACTTGCTTGCCACGGTATACCAGACCGCCACGAGCACGTTCCCATGGTCAATTACCAAGAAACGCAAGATGGCCCACATTGCCGATAGCTGGACTGACGAATTCCATCGCGGTAAGAATTCCTTGCTGCACCTCGTGTACGAGGAAAACAGGAAGATGTACAACCATTGCCGCGACTACATATCAGACAACGGATATTCTTCTGCCATAGTGATGAGTGCGAAGGACGAACCCCTGTCATACCGTACAAGGGGAGATTCGTGGTCGGGAAACGACTGGAAGACCTTGGCGTCCGTGTTGAGGGTTGGCTTCCCTGACAAGTACAATCTGCTTCCTTGCCGTGACCCGTACGGCAACCCGGTAAGGCAGGCTATCCGTGCGGTGAACAACCTGGTTTCGGACTTCACCAAGATGCGGCTTGTATCATATACAGGAAACAAGAAGGCCCGTGTCAAGGTGTCACGTTGGAGTACATACCCACGTACAAGTTGGTCAGGCAATCTAGACACTAACTGGAATGTTCCACCGTATGATTACGAGGCGAACTCGTGGCAGTCGGAATTGATTGAATCAACTTGGTGCAGCCGCATGCGTCACTTGCCGGACTACGTTGTAAACGTGAATACCGGCAAGTCTACAGAAGGAAACTACCTGTCCACGTTAAAGTGTCTGTTCTTCGATTCGTCGCTAAGCGAAGACTGGGCCATAGGATGGATCAATTACATTAACGGAAACGCTGGCGATGACTGTATCGACTATCCGTACAACAGGACCGTTTCCGGTAATTCACCGGAACTGCAGTCAAGCGACTGTACTGACGAGTCGATTGATCCTGCAACCGTACTTGGTGTTCCCGAAACTTACGGGATATTCTCGTCCAATACCGTAGTCGAGGGATTGATTACGAAATTGCACAGAAACAAGCTTGCTCGTTTCGATACTTTTATGGCAGACATGAGGCGTTATTCGGAGACCGTGCTTGCAGTAAAGGTTGACGAGGATACCGCAATGAACCTTTCTGCGGTTCATTCTGACCCGTACAATGAGTGGATGAACCCGTTTACAAACATACAGTCAATCGACGCGATGCCACTACCCGATATTGACTCGTATCCGGAGCTTTCGGGTGGGCAGACCGAATTTGTGTCGTCCGATGCTGTGCAGAGCTATTCATACGAACTTGACGGGTTCGACGACCCGTTGACTTCGCTGTCTACGATAATGGAAACGGACAGCGACCTGGCGAAATTATTGGAATCTTACGTGGCCGCCTACTCGTCCGAAATGCCGAAACACCTATATCAGGGAACCAGAATACTGTGCAAGTCGGGTAACATCCCCTCAGAAGGACCCATTTACCTCCGTGTGATAGACCGTGTCAGACAACGGCTGTTCAACGGCGAAACCGGTGACCTTGATTTCGTAAGCAACTACATCGACGACAATTTTGCCGAAACGTCGGCGGACACTCGTGACCCTAACGTCGACCGTGCTAATGTAGACGGACCGTCCATCTCGGTATCGGCTCCACCGTACGTGCAACAGAACGACTACACGAACCAGACCTATACAAGGGTGTTCATGCAGTTCACTTTCTCGCAGAAGGCGGGACGCTGGTATACAACCGATTACCGTCAGTACCCGACGAATTACTTGTCCCCGCTGTACGGTGCCGATGCGCTGGGTACTACTTGGGACGCCTTGTATACAGAAGACTGCGATAGCAACATGACCATGGTTGCGTATAACCAACCTATGGACACGTCTGCGGCGAGAGAGAACCAGAAACTTCTGTGGCGCAACTCGGCATGCCTGGGGTTCAATTCGTACCGCACACACATGTATGCGCCGTATTCGATGGTTCCTCCGATGGACATTACCTTGGGATGCGTACCTTTCCTGAACTACGACACTAGCGCGACTACGGACAAGCAGAGCGTATATGACGTAAACGATACCGACCCGTCCAAGTGGAGCGATTACGATAAGGGCCCTGCTCATGTACGTGAAGCGTACAAGAACGGTGACGACGTCGACGTACTCCGTCCGCTTTACAGGCTCGAGGAACCGTTCAAACCGTACGGTGACGGCGGTATCAACCTATATCCTCCAGCGGACGTGAACGGTGGACACAAGAACGAGACCGACGGCGGCGTGCATGCCAACTTCTGGTCCGTCAGAAAATATATCCGTCCGGCAGTAAGCGTCCTTCCGGGTACCGACGTACCCGGTGTCGACGTCGTACCCGACGACGAGTCGGTACCTCCGGCACCGGCACACCGCGACGGACGGTTCTCCGACCCTACACTGTACCGTATGTTCGATTTCCCGAAAGCCGGTGTCGTCGAGTACCGGCTGCCAGGAAATACGGATCCGTCCGATACTATTCCGGAAAACGCCCTACTGTATCACGTTGAAACCGGGGTTCCTGTCGAACACGTACTTGCTGGAGGTCCTAGCAAGCCTGGCGACTACATACTTATCTACGGTACCAAGAACAAACCGCCGGTACCTGAAGATGATGGTCTGTTGACAGAATCAAACGAAAACCTATTGACTGAAGATGACGAAAATCTTCTGGAAGAAAGCTAACCGAGAGGTTTACCATGAGTGGAAAAAGAATACTTGAACTAGACGAATCATCCATGGGGGACATCAAGTCTTCCGGCTACACCGTAGTCAGTACACCAGGCAACCCCGGTAAGTCGTACAAGGTACCGTTCAACGGATTGTCCGATGTCGCGTTCAGCGGAGACTACAACGACTTGAACAACAAGCCGTCTATCCCTACAGAACCACCTGTCAAGGACGTGAAGGTAAACGGGTCTTCCGTGGTAAAATCCGGTATTGCCAATGTAACCATTCCGACGCAGACGCAAGTAGACTGGGAACAGACCGATAGCACAGCTGTTGATTTTATCAAGAATAATCCAGTAATTTCAAATTATGTAGCTAGTTCGAATACTAATGTATGGAAAATTGCTGAAACTTCAGAATCTGGGGACGGTCGAACTACATTTGCTTCTCTTTTGATAACACTTACCCAAGTTGGTACGTCGCCAACTAGTACTACGTCAAACTACCGTAAGCAGACAATATTGGTAGAAATATTTCACAGATTATATACAAACTATGCATTGAGCGCACGTGCTGTATCGCTGGACGGTGCTACCATGACCGATGAGATAAGCATACAATGTGTTAAAAATGACAGTAACGCAACTTGGTATTTAGTGCTTAAAGAAAAACAAGATTATTTTGACTTGTCTAACTATGTATTACAGAAATATGTATCACCTACCGGATCATTCAACAAGTTCGTCACTCCGGAAAGTAATCAGATAACACCGATAGGCACTTGGTATGTTACGCCGTCATTAATTGCACCCAATATTGGCACATCTGACCATTCAATAGGAAGTCCAACCAAGCCAATCTATATTGATAGTGATGGAAGTATTAAGGAAGGAAACGAATTAAGTAATCATAATCATGGTAACGGTACAACTACTGGTATAACCTCTAGTGGAACCATGCCGGGGACCATTGACCCAAATAAAGTATTGCATGGCGACGGTACGTGGGGGTCGGATGAACTTCCTGCCATAAGTTTACCTACTGCTGGATATTATAAAATTTCAACGTCTACGGCAAGCACTGGACGTCTTGCTGGTGGACCCGTATTTGCAATATCGTTAAGGGAAAATGGAAACCGTTCACATTCCGGATTTATATTTGTCAAGGGTGGTGATTACACTTCATATTCAACAACGCAGTCGAGTATTGTATGGGAAGGTTATGGTAAGTCGAAAACCGTTCAAACTACACTACAGGTGTATTGTATGACATCAAATACTGGTACATATTCAGAGAATGATACGCTTACTATATATGTTATCGTTGGTTCAGGTACTTCGGTAAATATTACATTGGTGCACTCCACAAATACTACTCTGTTTAAGGAAACTGTTAGCGAAATTCCATCGTCTGCAGTACGGATTCCACAATATGAATTACCTTATATATCTGCGTCCGATGGAAGTTCGTTCGCTGTAGGTTCAAGTAGGCAACCAGTATGCATAAATTCAAACGGGCAAATTGTTGCATGTACGGGTATTAACCGCCCAACGGATATGTATAACAACTCCACCACTCCAATATATGGTTGGCATATAGGCACAAGTGACGTAAATTCTGGATGGAAAACGGTAAATTTTTCGGCTGTTGTATCAATCGGCGACTGGACAAGTATTGATACAATGACAACATCTGCGCGTGCATATGGTGCTATTAATATTAATCATAGAATGAATGCAGCAACCCCATCCGCTGCACAAGAATCATATAGTGGCCGTGTACATTCATTCAATACATATTCTGCAGCGGACTCGTATGGGTGGGCTGTATATGCCGTACGTGGAAGTAGCAGTTATAAGATTGACTGGTATATAGGTAGACACCCATCACAAACTAACACATCAATTTATTATTCATATATTGCTATATTTCCTATGTTTAATAACGGGTTTACATTCGATGACGCATTAACTCGACGGACAACAGCATTGTCAACATATTTGAATTATTATACTACTGTTAAAATGGTTGGTCTGTCTGCAACAACTCCTTCTGTAGGTTCTGGTACACGTCCAGTATACGTTAATAATAACGGTTTGGTAGAGGCTAGTTCATCGAATGTCGGATCTACAGTTCAACCTATATATATGAGTGCTGGTAGTCTGTTGGTAGCTCCGTATCCGCTAGGAAACGGTACTGTGATGGGTAATGTTGGTAAGACATCCGCTTCGACAGCTAGGGGAGATACAAGTAATTTATACAATACTTGCATAACTTGCAATAATGGTTCAAAATATTTTTTGAACGCAATGCGGTTTATGCAGGGTGCGATATACACATTTCTTGTACCAAATGTGAACGGTAAGATGGCATCATTAGTAACGTCAACCAAATTGACTGTATATATAGTTGGGAAGCCGACCGTTACGTTGGATACTAATGCTGAATTAAAACTCGACGAGAGCGGTGGTTCAGCTACCAATCATGAAATTATAATCGCTTATCGAATAGGTGCTGTGCTGTATATATTCTTTAGTTATTAACCAATATGCATATAGTTGTAATTAATAAAAATCAGCAAACATTTGTGAAACCAATGGTGAAAGCATTAGCACCGTTAAACCCTGTGTTTGTATTTGATCGGTGTGAACCAGTAGAAGGGGTAAATTACATATTAAATCCATCCGGAACAGGTTTTCTTGCTGGTCGCATGCGAGACATTGGTGCGAATGGGATTGATGATGATATTCTATTTCTAGATGGAGATAAGGTTCCTACTGGTGATATTGTATTTGATATCAATAGATTAAGGAATAAGTATGATTGTATTTGTTATGGAGTCAGTTCGGAAAACGAAACCAGTGAACTTCGTGCGTTTATGCAAGTTGATGATACAGATGGTATAATGCCATTTCAGTTAGAAAATCATCCTTGCGCGAGCGGATGCTATAGCTGTGGTATGTGGTTGTCTAAAGAGGCCATCCAAACGTTACGTAAATTTAACGAAGGTCGAATATTTCATTCAGACTTTGACGGTGAATGGGGTGATGAAGACAATTTCTTGGGTGATGAATTGTATTATAGCGGATTTCGCATAGGCTATTCCACACATGTGCGTCTAGCCGGGACTATTTCTGGTTTGAACGCTAAATTTGAGTCATTTAATCAAGAAGCACCTAAAATATATGGATTTGTCAAAAACTCGGTTAAACGGATACTACTGCGTAGAAAACTATTCAACAAAGACTAAACTATCTAAGATTTCAATGATAAACTATATACGTCTCAATTATTGAGGTCGATATGGCTGGTATACCACGCTCAGCAAAGCGATTTTCGGCGCTTCCCCTAATAGGAACATCGGAAGTCAACCACATACAGGAACCGGACCTGGTTCCTGGCAAGGACTACAAGTATTCCGACAAGTGGGTAATCGGCGTTGATTCCCGGTGCCGTACTGAGCCGGACGAGTCGCTTGACCATCCCTTGGACGGCGAGGACGAAGGTACCGTATACCTTCCTATGTCCCGTGTGGCGCTGCGTGATGCAAACGGGTTGATCCCCTCAAGTATGTTGCCGTCTTACGTTGACGACATGATGTTCGGTACGCTGGTAGTGGACACTACAGCCGGAAAGGCTACGTTTACGGATTCCGAGTCACTCAAGGTATATTCGTCGCCGGAAAGTAAGCGGGCTACCGGTGAACTGGAACCACTGGCCAACGTCATCTACGTAAATACTGACAACAACTTCCAGTATCGTTACATCAAGGCACAGGAAACAGAGGAATCGGTCAACTACGGATTTGCCGAGCTGCAGGGTTCTCGTGCACTGACCGGTGGATATGGTATAGAAGTTACGCAAGACCAGGGGTCAAATGAGTTGATTATATCGGCAAAGACGCCCGACTTCGTCAAGACATTGGCTCCTTCGTCCCAGGCTTCTATCAATCCGCAGCAATCAAGCATACCACTACCAGCAGCTTCCAGCATATCGTCGTCGAACATAACATTGGCCGCACAAGGGAATACTACCCAGATAGGTGGGCTGGATTCTTCACGGAAGTACATGTTCAACATGCGTCTTGGCGTTGTTCCGAGTACACTGAGCGGTAATATAATCGACGTATATTTAACGTTAATTAATGACTCGGACGTGTCTAGCGTCGTCAAGACGGTCGATATGTCCGGGCCGGCCGGAACTAAGACAGTACTTGACTACAGTTTTCTGCTCTGCCCCAAAGGAACATCGGTTTCTATGAGTCTTGCTGCGGAAGAAATCCTCCTTACGACAACCGAGGACTTCAGTCTGGTAGAGCTAATTTAGGAGGTACTTGATAGCCGCCGCCACGAATATGCCGAGCATGCAAATGCCCGGCATTCCTATTACCGAATACCAGAACAGTCGGCGGATATTCCACTTTCCCTCTTCGGTATTGTATAGCTTGACTTTCGACAAAGCGATGTGCAGCTCGACCACACAGAACATGTATACGAGTTCTATGATGTTTACGTACGGTGTCGACGTCGACGCGGTGTCTATTTCTCTTATCATGCCTATGAAATTACATCATTTTCGCTTGATTCGTCCGGTACAACTTCGCCGTCCTCGTCGATTTCCACTCGGTCGATCCACAGCGTGACCGACTCGTCGCCGTTTGCGGAAATGTCCATGGACGATACCGGCTTGAAACCGATTTCGCCCAGAAGTTCGGCCGTATTGACGTCGGATTCTGTGGTGGCGGCGAACAATGGGGTACCGAGCGAGTTCATCTGGGATAAGAGTTCCTGCTCTACCGGGGAATGCTTATATTCGTCGGCTATGGCGATGAATTCGAGCTGTACTCTACCGTCCAGGTTCTGTGCACTCTTTACGGAGTACAGGTCCAATGGCTTGAAACCCATGTAGGAATTGATGGTTGGGTCAATTATCGACGCTACGGCCACCGGTATGTTGTCGTCTGTGATGTACACGATAGTGATGGCGTTCATCAGCCGGTCTATGGTATCCGGTGTTGCTGCCGCCATGTTGTTGTCCGTTGGGGTGAGGTCCATCTTTCCGTCAATCAGGTCGGCCAGCTGGAACATCACTTCCTCGGTTATGTCACTAGGATTCTTCACGTAGGCACTGAACTGTTCTGGGTCCAGGCCGTCCGCGAAATCCTTGTTAAATGTCTCAATATCGTCTTCAAGGAAGTGCATACTAGTTCATCTCCTCGATAAATTCGTTTCCGTTTATGCTCAGCTTCTGGTGGAACATCTTGTTTAGGCCCCTCTTGAACGAGTCGGCCGCGTCCTTCTGGGCCATCTGCTGTGTATGCTTGGACGGGTCCAATGTTTGGTTTACGACCTGGATTTCCCCGGATTTAAGCATATCGTAAATCTTCTTGGCCTCGCCGGCGGCAGGAACATTGGCCACCGAATAGTCGTTATCGGCGTTCTGGCCAGTCTGCATGGCGATTTTCTGGGCGATTTTCTCTACTAGAACCGGGATTACCTTGTTGCCGTCAACCTGCTTCGTGGTGTCGATGCCGTATTCCTCCGCGACATATTCCTTCTGTCCGTCGTCAGGCATCGTGTTGAAGTGGGCGTTTCCGCCGGCGCATGCAGTAGTCAGCGCCGGGGCGACGGCCATCGCACCTACGGCGGCGGCCTTGCCTATTTTCTTTCCAACGTTCTTGGCCATGTCGCCAAACCAGCTTTCGACCAAAGCGTCGTTCCCGAGCGCCTCCTTGCCGAGTTTCAGTGCGTCCGACAGCTTCGTGTCGATGCCTACCTTTCCGACAGTATGGTACATTTCGTCGGTTCCGGTAGGACTGGCCTCGACCAGCACGGTATTGTTGTCGACGTGAGTGAGTCTCACGGTGCCGTTTCCGCACTCGAACTCGTAGCAGTCGTCGCGGAGCTTGTGCCCGTTCCATTCAGTACATTCCGAATCGGCAAAGTAGCACGAACTTGGCCCGTCGCATTTTTCGCATGCGAGGTAAAGTTTCTTGATGGCCTCGATGGCCGATGCGTTATCCATGGTCTTGGCGTTGTCCAGCCGCTGTACAAAATCGTAGTTCATCTGAAAAAATCCCGTGACTATGCACGCAGTTTATCGTTTTTTCGTTGCCAAAAGAACGGATATATGCTATATTTCCTAAAAATCTAAACTATAATCATGACAAGAAGACAGAAACTTTCGGATTTTATTACGGAAATCGTGGACATCCCGGACTTCGCCCCAGGCCAGTACGGAATGGACCTGGTCATACGCGGTCGAATGGACGACAACGAGTGGCGCAGGTGGAACGCTATTTCACGTACCAGCGAGATGAAGCAATTCATGCTCGGGTACAAGAAGGAACACGGTTTGGACGGACTTCGTGAAGCGATATCCGGTTTCCTGCGCGAAAACAATATCCCCTTAAAGGACGACCAGTAATGATATACATAAAGACAGTGGGCCAGCTAATTTCTGACGACGACCTGGAATACGTGTACCGGGAATGCGTCAATTCCAAGTTCATATGCACGAACACTATGTATTCGGACAAGATGTCAAAGACCGAGTTCGTGGCGGATATCGGCGACAGTACCGTCAACGCCTATGCAGGTCCGCGTCCCGGCGGCTACAAGGTTACCCTTCTAGGTGGATTGGTCAACTGGGCCGGACATTTCGGATTTATCAAGACTTTGCACGACATGGGGATGCCCCTGGACAAGGTCGTTAAGCTTGCCGAATGGACGCGAGTCTTCTACATGACTACGGACATGAACTTAGGCGAAATGACGGAAAATATCACAATCGAAATGATTGGCAAGGTCAAGATGGACTTCGCCAGGTACCGTGTCGGGTCGAGCGGATTCGATGAAAGATGGCGCTCCAACACTTTGGATATAGTAATGGCGTGTGTAGCCCACGAGATAGGACACATCTGCCTCGGCCATGCCGACGATCCCGGATATGACGGCACAGTGATGTCGTCCAATCGGAATATAGAGCGACAGGCGGACCTGTTCTCTTGTTCCATCATCCAGTGCGGTACTGGCGTGGCAACCAAGGGGGTAGGCGTACTGATGCTGCTTACCAGCCTGTACTGCTTTTCGCCCGAATATGACGGAAGCTCCACGCATCCGGCGACCAGTGAACGCGTGGAGAACATGATAACCAGTTTCAGGGGAGTCATATCGGCGTCCGACGTGGAAATGGTCAGGAAGATGGTTGACGCAATAGCCAAGGCAAAGAAGCCGAAGATGCCTAAACCGAAGAAACCAAAGGGAAAATAATGCAGATTACCGTTACCATAGGCGTCCAGTTCATGCTGAAGAACCGCGAGACGGACATACCTACAATGTTGCCACGGTCTTCACACGATTACGTGATGGACGTGACTGTATCGCCGGAACTTGAACAGTTCGTTCCGGAATACGCCAAGTCTACCGAGGACGCCTCCTATACGCCTAAATATGACATAGGGGATAACCTTGTGAAGATGATAAGGCCTCGAGTTAAGAAGGCCTACCCGGAACTGTGGCGTAAGGAAAAGGGAGATAACGGGCAGACTGTCCAGTTCAAGCCTACCGACGAGATATTACTGGAAACCGCCATAAGCATGGACATCGACGACAAGATCGACGAGTTCCTTGAAGGAGATAAGGACGACGTGCTGTCTAAACTCGGCATAGAAATGCCGCTGGACAATTCGGAATCGTACGTGGCCAACGTGTTCCTCACTCGTCTAGGATGGAAAACGTAGATCCCCAACGGTTAAACGATGACGGAAGAACAGTTCATTTCCATTATTCCCCTGTTCCGAGGAACGCCCAAGCAGGTAAAGGCTGCGCTGTCGCCATATCCGGAAATCCATCGCATCGACATCGGTGTAATCCGCAAGATATTGGGATATACCGGTCAAGCGACCAAGACCAACGGGACGCCCGAAGTCCTTGCGGAAATGGTGGACAGGTACCGTAACGGGGAAGGTACCTTGCGCGGTCTCGCCGGCGAGTATCACGTTGCACCGAAAACTTTTCAGCGGGCATTGCACAAGGCCGGTTTCGATACATCCAGGCAAGATACCTGGACTACCATAAAGGAAAAACGGTTTCTGAAGTACATTGCTGACGGACTGACCTATACCGAGATTGGAAAGCTGTTCGGCATCAGTGTCTCTGCGGTGTCCCAGAAGGCGCACCGCCTAGGCATACCAAATGTCAAGCAGGGACACCCGAGCAAGTACAAGAAGAGTGTAATATAAGGTTTAATAGTGCTTCCAAAGGGACAATATAAAACGAAAAATACTGAGTGTGCTATGAAGATAATATATGATAAAAGATGCGGGATCAAAACATACCCAAATAAAAATAATAGCAGGCAATTTGTTGATTCAAGAAATAAATCTTTACTTCGATATCAAGTAATGTCTACCGAACGCAAAACACTATGTGCGGCATTTGATAATATATATGATGCTCGAAAATACCTAGAAAATATAATAGATACTAATAAAAAGGGGTTAACTCATTATACCGGAGAATTTTATTTAGTCGAAATACTTAGCATCGTCCAAGCGAGATAAAGCTTCGAGGTTTAGCGGTGCTTCCAAAGATGCGAGGTAAAACTATATGATGATTTCCACCATAAAGAACTGGCTGCACAAGATTACAGCCCCGAAATGCAAACACTTGAATTTCAAGGTGCGTGCTACATTCGGGCCTACAACGGGACGGCACAAGATCTGGCATTCGTGCCAGTGCGATGACTGCCGGCAGTGGTTCGTGTATGAAGAAACGAGCGGGAAACGTTTTATGACCGATGGACCGGGATTCGGCTTCCAAAAGATTTAAACAGTTAAACCAGACAAATAAGGATATACCTCATGCCAAACTACGCTAATACAGAGAAACCGACTGAACCTAAGATGAACCGGTCGGTAATAGAGGAAATCATGTTTCCCACGAAAGCAGATGATATGGCCAAGGTAGTGCCTACGCCTAGCAAGAAGTTGCTGGCCGCCCGGGAGGCGCGAGAAAATGCCAGGATTGCGCTGAAGGAAGCTGAGGACAAGTACAAGGAGGTGAGCCGTTCTGAGGAAAAGGCTACACTCAAGAAGCTGAACGCCTATTACAAGGGAAAGGTCGTTCTCACATACGATCGGGAAAGTAGGATGATTGGCGAAGGTCCAATCATCAAGGATAATTTCACGATTGTTAATATCAGCAAGGTGGTGTCGTTCGGGGAAAACTACATAGAAGCCCAAGGAAAGCAACTGGCCGTACGTGCGAAGAATCCCCGGGGCCTCATACGTTTCGGGAAAAACTTCGAGCTGGGTGCTAGCAAGGGGACGTTCCGAATCGACAAGGTCGACAGAATGCTTACCGACAAGCAGCTTGAGCAGGTGATTAACCGAGTGCGCATGGCTATGCTTACTCAGTTGAAAACGATATGGTAGGAACGTTTGGTACAGAACAATGGAATACCGTACATTAGCACTGCTTTTTAAGTTGTTATATTTATGTAGAGGAAGGTATGCCTAAACAGAGCATTGAGGAACAAATTGAAATAATGAAGGCGTATTCCGAGGGGAAGCCAATCTACCGGACTGACAAATTCAAGGAGGTCGGTGAACAGGTCGAAGCGAAAGACCATCAATTCAATTTTGAGGATTCTTTCTATTCGCTCACTCCGTTGGACTGGTGTACCGGAAAAGAGGCTAGTGATGCGTATTACTTGTTTTGCCGGCACGGTTCGGACAAGGACCCCGCTCCACCTACATATAGTGTAACAAGTCATACGACAGAACGGATGACGAATAAGACTCTGGAATACATGAAAACTGCACTGGATTTTGTTGATGCATATAGTATTTTTATAGCCGGTGCTGAATGGGTGCTTAAAAACAAGGACAATGACATTGATTTTTGGAAGTCATTGCAGGTTTTACGAGAAAAAGGCGAGAAACGCTCAGAAGAACAGGATTACGAAGAAAGGCACGCTTTGGAATCTTACTAAGAGAGGATGATCCTACGAATGATAAATAGTACGCGTATGACGAACAAAATCCTTCGCGGAGAACTCGAGAATGACTCCATCGAGCATTTCCGTGACCCGTCTACACCAAAGCACAACAAGGGACGCAAGAGGCTCCGGCGCTCGATCAAGAGGAAAGAGACCAACGAGGCGATGCGCTACGAGGAGTCTGCATAAGGAGAACACCATGGAAAACGAACTGATAATCGAAGGACCAGTTGACTGCAGTGCCGAGCAAACCTTGCTCAAGCAGACATTCACCACTGTAGAGTATGTAATCAGTGCCTGCTACCCGGAAAACCATGAGCGTAAATTCTTTGCCGTTCTTGAAATGGGCAATTTCACCAAGGACATTTCCAAGGCAACAAGATACAGCACGTTCACCGAAGCCCTCGACAAGGTTGACGTCCTGAAGCACAGCTACCTCGTTGACGTCCTGAAGCACAGCTACCTCGAAAATATCCAGATACACGAGTTCAAGACATCGATGTGCATCGGAAGAACGGTGACCGCATGAGTCAGCGCCGGTGTTTCCTGTGTGGCCAGAAGATTCGTCCCGGTGCCGGATACCGCCTGGGAAAGCATGTGTATGCTTACGATAAGATTACTGAATCTCATCTGTTCCACAACGCATCGTGCGCCAACATATGGATGATATGGCATGGCCACCATGCCAGGTGGAACGGAATCCGATGGTCACTCGGACGCGAACGGAAGCGCAAGTACGATATCCTCATGGACTTCGCGGAAAACTTCATCAATCAGCAACGGCCGCTGCCGGACGACTGTATGGACTTGCTGGAGAATAATTTATGGAGCCTTATATAAAAAGGAAAGGCGGCCATATGGCCGCCTTTCTTAGTTTCAGCAAGAATTACACGATACCGAGATTGTACACGGTATTGATCTTTTCGCCGTGGAGGTACTGCACGCGCTGTCCCTTCTTTGGCTTGATGAACGCCTTGATGACTGCCGAACGGATATGCAGGTGCTTGTGCTTGCCGTTCTCGGTCATCGGGTCGACGATTTCCCGACCGTAACAGTCGTAGAAAGTGGACATCACGTTGCCGTTCCTGCCGATTACGCGACCGAAGTTGCTGATCTTGTAGGTAGGATGGTTCTTGACGGCCTTCCATTCCTCGCCGATAGCCTTCTTCAGTACCATGTCGACAACCTTTGTCGGCTGATCGATGATCTTGGCGATGCGACGGACTTTTCCCATGTAGTCCTTTGTACCAGGTGTAGCTTCGTAGTCCTCTCCGAGGAGCTCGATGCTGGTAATGAGCTTGTTGGTAAGCTGGTTCATGTTCATGATAAGGATTCCTTTTATGTTAACTTGCAATTCAAATCGCAATGAACTAATTTTAGTAATAATAAATTTGAAATGCAAATAGGGGCCAAATGCACGAATTCTTCCAGAAAATAGACGTTTTCAGCAACATCGCATTTGACGAGGACTGGCACAGCTACAAGCTGAATGGCAAAAAGACCATCTCTGTCACCAAGGTGACCGGGGCTGTCAAGGAACCGTTCGACAAGGAAAAGAAGGCCAGGGAATGCGTGGAGAAGATGAAGAAGGAGGCCGCCGAGCAAGGCTTGCCGATTCCCACAATCACGCCGTCAGAACTGGCCAACCAGTGGGACCGTACCAACCTGATAGCCCGTGCAAAGGGGTCCGCGGTTCACAAGTATATCGAGATGACCATAGCCAACAAGGTACAGAGATACCCGAAGGACATAGTCGACGCTGAAATAGCGAAGGACTTCGCCAAGAACCCTCTGATGTGCTTCGACACGGACCCGGTAAAGCCGCTGTACAACAAGATAACCCCGCTGGTGGACCAGTTCCTCGCCGACATACGGGGAAAGATGTACCCGGTCAAGTCCGAACTGGTAATCGGTAGTCCGAAGTACATGGTGTGCGGCATGATCGACCAGATATTCTACAACAACAAGTCGCAGTCGTTCGAGATATGGGACTGGAAGACAAACACCAAGTTTGATACTACGTCACGTTTCCACCTCGAAGCGCCATGCCAGCACCTGGAAGCGTGCAAGCTAGTCGAGTATTCGCTGCAGCTCCACTGCTATAAACGGATATTCGAGGAAGAAACCGGCATCGAGATCAAGAACTGCTACCTGTGCTGGTTCAGCGAGGCGAACACGTCATACAAGGTCATGAAATGCGTTGACGTTGCCGCCGAGGCACTTACATTACTTGAAAGGGCGGCTGCAAATGTCCAATGAGATAGAAGCGATTATTAAGTCGTTTACACCGGAACAGAAGAAGGTGTACGACACGATGATGGCCGACGAGAAGAAACTTCTCGCCGACTGGAACGGTTGCCGGAACATGTACGGCGAGGCAATGAAGGTAATCAACTCGCCCGATATAGGACCGAAGGTGAGACTGTACCTCCAGGGGATATCCGCTTACTGGTCCGGCAGAAAGAAACTGATGGAGTCCCTCCTTGTCGCAATGGGCAAGGATGAACTGCTCAACAAGTGGATTGAAGATGCCAAGAAAACAGCAAGAACCTAAATTCTTCGAGGCGACCGTGTTCGTCATCGGCAAAAAGCTGCCCTCGGGGAACCTGTACCCACAGGAACTCGCAGACAGGATCATACTGGACGTCATGTCCGGCGAAACAAAGTACACCGTAGAGGAGGTCGCTCCGACCGACCGTATGAAGAACAACGTCAAGCCGTACGAATCGTGGAAGAAGCGTGCCATGGCGTTCTGCGTTTCGGCAAGAATGGAAGACTGCAGGCTTATCATGAAATTCCAGCTTTACAACACGAAGTACGGAAAGAACCTCGGACTGGTTCTGGAAAACAACCCTCCAGGCAACGTCGAGTTCTTCCCGGTCGGAATAGGTACACCGGACGAGAACGGAGTCGTACACGACTACCGTCTCGCTTACGTGTCGTTCGACGTAAAACGTGAGGTATCAGCATGATAAGGGCACTTGTAGCGATCAACGGGGATGGTCACGTCCTCCACAAGAGCATACTGGGACTTCCAGCGAGCGTTATGGAATATGATGGCGTGCAAGGAATGGTTACTGACTCGCTCATCATGGCCACATCGGACGTGGTAAAGCGGAAACTGCCGGCCGCACTCGCCATGGCTAGCAGGAAAAGCCTGATAGCCGACAACGTAAGGGCACTGAGCGGAATGGCGGCCAACATAGTCGACCGGGACGGCGTGGGCAACATCACGGTGCTCGCCAACGAGGACATCCTGCTGGAAATGGACTACATAGGAACCGCCTATGAACTTGACGTCATCTACCCGATAGGTTCGGAAATACCGTCCGGATTGACTGACGGAAGGAAAAAAATTGACGAGATATTCTGCGAAAAGTACATGATCGAACGCTACGCACAGTCCGTAGAAACAGCGTCAGATACGCAGATAGCGGATTCAATTGCCGGCATGGAAGAATACTTCAATATGGTAGACAACATGGACCGCCGGGACAAGGATGCCGTCAACAGGATAGCCAGGAACATCAAGATGCTCAACGAGGCTATCCGAAGGGAAGACCAACATATAGACTACGACTCGTACGACGACGGACACGACAGCGACACATATACACAGGGCGACATGGTACCTGTCGAAGAGGTTGCCGACGAAATCGCACGAATATGGGATACACTGCAGTTGGCCGGCGAACAGATGTCCGACATGAGCGACCTAATTATCGATTCCCAGTCTACCGTGGCAGACGTGCTGCAGTACATGAAGAACAATATCCCGGTACCGCAGATACTAAACCAGCTCAAATTGTTGAACGGGGAAATCTCGGACGTCAGACATCAAGTTGGACTCCATATCGAAGAGTCCATGAAACCGGTAAAACAGAAAATACACCCGTTTACATGGGCAGTCCTCGGTATTTCATTGCTGGCCGTATTGCTGTCATTGATAAACTTGATATTGTAGACAGTATCGAGTGATTTATGACCGAAAACCAGACTATTTTCTGCGAAGGCGTGGCAAGACTTTGCGAAGCAGCCCATACGCCGGAACTGTTCAAGCCAATCATCAAAATATGGTCACTGTACGAGGCCGAAGAAGGCGGAGAAGTCGCCGACTTCAATGTCGACAACCTTTCGGCGGAAGAACTCGCACAAGTACAGCCCATGATGACCAAGCTCGCCGAATCCAAGAAAAAGGCCGACCAGGCTTCCAAGGAAACACAGCAGCTGTCAACCGACCTCGCCAATACAATCAACGGGTTCGCCAACAGTGACAACCAGCAATCCGCCGGCCAAAACCAAACGGGCGAAGCAAATGGATAGGTTCGAAAAATTCCTCGAGTCCGTGATCCATACCGACCCGGTCATGGAAACCGTCAAGGGCATGTACTCCCGAATGAAACAGGGAGACTTCTTCAAGCCGGTTTCCGTAACACCGCCTCAACCACTGCTCGTACCGGACTCGGTTCGGTCGGTAACCGTCGACCCAAGAAGCGGACTGGCCAACAAGCTCGTAACTCCCAGCATAGACGCAATGGGTGCTCCCACAAGCCACTGTACGTCCAGCATGGCCAGCACGAAAGGGAATACCCGTACCGAGGTCATGCCGGAAACAGAGACTAAACACCTCAGGCCGCAACAAATACGTACACAGCCGAACAAGCAGATCAAGGGGCTGATCGATAAAGCCAAAGCCCACCTGCCGAACCCGGTGCAGTTCACCAAGACATACTCCGAACAGGTACCCGTATGCGGTTACAGCGTCAAGACGGGCTCAACCGGTTTGACCGGAAGCTACGTCCAGGGAACTGACGCCGGTTACTCGACCGGGGGCGCAGGTTCGACCGGAGGCGCGTCCGCCGAATGACGAACGGGATGCCGACCGGCATCCCTTCATTTTATGCGCAAAACCGATAAACTATGCACAAAGACGGAATCTTGTACAATGACAAATTACGACTACCTAGTAAAGGAACTAAACCTATCGGAACCGCAGATGGAAGCCGTCGTGAAACTGGCTAGCATATGCGGTATGCAGACGCTCATGGAAGCGTTCAAGTGCAAAACCACGATCAAGAACAACTCCGGCAAACCGACTACGGCTGAAGAATACCGCATTGCCGAGAAAGCAAAGGAACTGGCTAAAGCAGAAGAAAAAAAACGAGCCGAGGCGAGGGAAGCCGAGGAAAAGATTCGACTGGCCAATCTCGAAAAGTCTAAGAAATACTGGGACAAAATCAACGCACGCGACGAGGTTGCCGAACTGACTGACGTATTGAACGACGACAGTAACAAGTCGGCCAGCCGTGTGGCAAGCACCGATTCCGACAACAACGAAGAATTCGACTACGACTCCAGCGTGGCAATCCCGTCTACAGTCGGCGAAATAAAAGATTTCAAATCGACCGAAGACGATTACGTTAGCGTTCTTGACGACGATGACGATGGAACCGATACGGTCGTTTCCAACAAGGACCGTGGTATCATGCAACTGGTAATCGACATCGGAAAGATGTCTCCCATGTCCAACCTGGACGACGTCAAGGCTCTTGCTGTAGATATCGCAAACTCCGGCGACAAAATTCTTGACAAGACAACGTCAACAGAGTTGCTCAAAATCATAAGAGACGCCAACAATTCCATCCAGCTGTCCATCGAACCGGAAGACCTTACACCGATATACAAGCAAATACAGTCTTTTAGGAATGCCTACCCGGAAAACGAGTATGGCCAACTTTTCGATAAATTGTATGGCTATAACAAGTTCGCCTCAGGTAAGACAAATGCGGAAGACTCCGTAGATGAACTGAACGCCACGCCGAAATTCAAGGAAGACCCGAAGACAATGTTGAGCGGCCGGGATTATGTACGTAGAATGACGATGACGCCCGATCGAATGAATAGGATCAACCAGAAGCGACGGGAAAGAATGGCTCAAAATGCTTAAAAATTGTAAAATTTTGTTTACAAAGGCTAAAAATGGTTGACACTCGGAAAAATATTTGCTAAACTTAAGGGCAACGAGGCAAAACATGCAATTCTTACAACATAACATTAAACTCGAACGCAATAGTCAGTTGGCACCCAAGGCCGACCGCCTGTTTGCATATACGGGTTGCTGGTATGAGGTAGAGTTGCACCGATGATTTCCTTTGAAGGTTGATGTTTTGATGGGAACCCCGGTTGCAGCAAGGCAAACCGGGGTTTTTTGTTAGGCGTTAACACATATGGGGCCCCATGTTCCAAGGAGGCGATTGACCCCGGCAGGGTCGATGTGTAGGATTCGATTTCCTAGGGTTCCACTAAGGCAAGTCTCGTGAAGGCTTGCAGCAGATTGACATTTCGGATGATTCTTTTATGGGGCCTCATGTACCAAGGCGGCGTTTGTCCTTCGCAAGGACAGAGAGTGGAGTTCGATTCTCCAAGGTTCCAGTTCTTTTGGGGGCGCATGTTCCAAGGTCGGCGAGGATGCTTTGCAAGCAACCTGGAAGGATTCGATTTCCTTCGCTTCCAGTAAAAACTGATAACGCATTTTGTTCGGCGGTAGAACAGGCGGTGGAAAGCCGCTGGTCACGGGTTCGAATCCCGTATGCGCTAACCGAAAGTCAATAAGACGCGTTGAGATAAGTAGGGTCAGTTTTGCTTATGGTTCTGTGGCCAAATGGATTTAAGGCATCTCGCTACGAACGAGAAGATTCCTGGTTCGACCCCAGGCAGAATCACTAATACGGTCCCTTCGGCCAGCGGTTTAAGCCATCGCACTTTCTATGCGAGGACCCCGGTTCGAATCCGGGAGGGACTACTATGTTCGTCTAGCTCAATTGGTTAGAGTATCTGGCTGATATCCAGACGGTTTCACGTTCAAGTCGTGAGGCGAACACTAAGGTATAATATAATTTATAGGGTATATGAAGATTGTATATAATTGTCAATATTGTGGTAAGTCATTATCATCAAAACAAAGCAACAAGCGACATGAAGGTACTTGTTGGCAGAATCCTATATATAAAGGCATTACTTTACAATGTACTTATTGCAGTAGATTATGTAAAAATCCTAACTCGTTACGCAACCATGAACGTCTATGTAACTTAAATCCATCATTTAATATAGATAAATACGGCTACTTATATGGACCTAATGGAAATATTGGCAAGTATATTGCCAAGGTTCGTTCTGGCGAAATTAAAGCAAGCCGTTACGGACATAATAAAACTAACGATGCTAGTATAGCGATACTCGCGAAACAACAATCTATACGAATGGCTGGTCGGCCAAGTTTATGTAAAGGTAAGAAATATAATAACACCAAGGGCCTATCTGGTGGAATTCGAAAAGGTGCTGGCCGTGGTAAAAAAGGATGGTATAAAGGTTATTGGTGTGATAGTTCATGGGAATTGGCGTATGTCATTTATTCGATAGAACATCAGATTCCTATTAAACGAAATCATGAGTCATTTGAATATGTTTATCACGATAAAGTACATAAGTATTATCCTGATTTTACATTAGATGGGAACTATATCGAGATAAAAGGCTATGATACAGAAAAAGTTAGAGCTAAAATTGAACAGTTCCCGACAGATAAAACACTAATTGTATATCATAAAACTGATTTAACTGAAGTATTTGAATATGTTATCGGCAAGTATGGTAATGATTATGTAAAATTATATGAAACTAAATCTTAGACAGCCATTTTGCCGCTGTAGCTCAGTCGGTAGAGCAGGGGACTGAAAATCCCCGTGTCGGAGGTTCGATTCCTCCCGGCGGCACGAAATTTTGGGACCATAGTTCAGTTGGTTAGAGAGCAGTTGCCTCTTAAGCATCGGGTCCAAAGTTCAAGTCTTTGATGGTGCACTAACTAGCTTTCTGTAGAGGGGACAAGCGCAGATGGATATACGAAAGCCGGTCGACGCAACCGTTGGCGCAGCGTCATTATTGCGGTGTAGCCCAGTTGGTTAGAGCACATGAATCATAATCATGGTGTCGCTGGTTCGATTCCAGCCACCGCAACTATGGGGCCATAGTATAGTGGTTAGTACTCCGGCTTGTCACGCCGGCAACGCGAATTCGATTTTCGCTGGTCCCGCTACATACTCGATTAATTCAGTTGGTCAAGAATGACTGGTCTACACCCAGTATGTCAGCGGTTCGAATCCGTTATCGAGTACTACAGGGATTTAGTTCAGCTGGTAGAACTTCAGTCTCCAAAACTGAGTGTCGGGAGTTCGAATCTCTCAGTCCCTGCTAACAAATTATTATGGGTTGGCGACGACGATGGTGGTGTCGTGACGGTCTGTAAAACCGTTCCCTTAGGGTAAACAATGCAAGTTCGATCCTTGTCCAACCCACTACTTATTCTACGGTACGCTAATGGTAAGCGGCTTGCCTGTTAAGCAAGTGTATGGGCTAATATCCCTATGGAGGTTCGATCCCTCCCTGTAGAGCTAAATTTATCTGTACATCATACTGATTTGGAGTGCTTATGACATACGAAGACAAGTTAAACGCTATCGACCGTTATTTTGATAATATCTCGTCTAGTGAGTTTAATCAGATTTGTGAAGAAAAGTACGGTATTCCTAGTAATATGACTGCAGATAACGTATCAGCGTGTAGCTCAGTCCAGCAGAGCGCATGTTTCGGGAACATGAGGTCGAAGGAGCGAAGCCTTCTACGCTGACTATTTGCCTACTTAGCTCAGTTGGTAGAGCGCCTGTTTCGTAATCAGGGGGTCGGGTGTTCGAACCACTCAGTAGGCGTTATGGAAGTGTATCCTAACTGGTAAGGAGCAGCATTGGAAATGCTGTGTGGGAAACTGCTTGAAGGTTCGAGCCCTTCCACTTCCGCTATTGGAAGCGTAGACCTAACTGGTAAGGCCGCTGATTCGAAATCAGTCGTGTGGAGGATACTTCGCGTGTGGGTTCGAGTCCTACCGCTTCCGTTAGAATTATGGAGAGGTAGCCTAACTGGTAAGGCAGGAGATTGCTAATTTCCCGTGGCCCTCAAAAGCTGCTTGCAGGTTCGACCCCTGTCCTCTCCTCTATATATGTTGAAGGTAGCTCAATTGGTAGAGTTCTGGCTTGTGACGCCAGAGGTTGCCGGGTCGGGGCCGGTCCTTCAACCTAATTATTGCCGATTAGCCAAGTTGGTAAGGCAGATGCCTCTGAAGCATCGTATCGTTCGTTCGAGTCGAGCATCGGCAACTACATTTTTATGCGAGCATGGTGTAACTGGCAACACGCCACCTTGCCATGGTGGAGATTTTCCGGGTTCAAACCCCGGTGCTCGCTTATCGGTATGTATCCCAATCTGGCAGAGGAGTCGGGCCGAGATCCCGTTCAGTACTGGTTCAAGTCCAGTCATACCGATTAACTTTGACTCTAATTTAATGAATGCTCCCCGTGATGGAATGGGCATACATATGGGACTTAAAATCCCACGCGAGGAATCAATCGCATACCGGTTCGATGCCGGTCGGGGAGACTATAGGAGATAACCCTTATGAAACGAAAACGTCAACGATTATGATGGTGACGACTGCCATGCAATTCAGTCGTGTCGGCTCCAGTAGCTCAGAAGTTAGTAGCAATGCCCTTTTAAGGCATGGGTCGAGATGGCAGAATTCTCCTGGAGCACTAAGTACCTATGTTGTAGTGGTAACAAAGTGGTTTTCCAAACCGCAATCGCCAGTTCGAGCCTGGCTAGGTACTCTAACTTATCGATCTGTGGCGGAAAGCATACGCAACGCACTCAAAATGCGTCGTCCGAAAGGAATTGTGGGTTCGTGTCCCACCAGATCGACTATATTGGGGAACTGGTGGAAATGGCGATACACACTGTGTTCAGGGCACAGCACACCGCGAGGTGTATGCGAGTTCGACTCTCGCGTTCCCCACTACTTGACTTTGTAATTGGCAAATACTACATTTCTGATGAGCCGTGGTGCAATTGGTAGCACGCAAGATTTTGAGTCTTGATGTTGGCAGTTCAACTCTGTCCGGCTCAATTCCCCCGAATGGCGTAATGGTAGCCGCGCTGGATTTAGGATCCAGTTGCCGTTAAAAAGCAGTCAAAGTTCGAGTCTTTGTTCGGGGACTACGCAAACACCGGCGTCGCCTAATTGGATATGGCAACGGACTTCTAATCCGTCGGGGTAACCCATGCCAGTTCGAGTCTGGCCGTCGGTACTATGCACTCGTAGCCAAGCTGGTCACGGCAAGGCTCTGCAAAAGCCTAATCACTAGTTCGAATCTAGTCGAGTGCTCGAAAAAAAGTACAGAAAAATGGCAAAATGGTTGCCAAAGGCAATAAATTTTGCTATATTTCTGTCACGGTGACCCGCGAGGTCATCAAGAAGATTGACATTTCGGATGATTCTTACTGTCTAGTAGCTCAATTAGGTAGAGCAGTCGGCTGTTCAATGGATGCCCTATGGGGAAACTTGTAGGTGAATATCTCGCTAATTCGGCGAACCCTTTAACCTGGTAACGCCGAGCAAGGCTGAACTAGCCGTGTGTAGAGACTGTACACGAGATACCTACGTCAGAAATGATACGGTAAAGACACAGTCCAGACCACAAACAGCAATGGTAGCGAAAGCTATAGTGGTACGAACCGACAGGTTGTACGTTCGAGCCGTACCTAGACAGCTAAATAAATATGGGGGCTCTCCGCCATATACTAGTAGGATAAAGCTATCTGACAACCCGAAAGCGAGTTTCATTGGTTGCTCTTTGAAACTGCGATCTTGAGGTAGCCTAACGAACGTACCATACAAAGCGAAGGGGAGGAAGTCGGTTATGTATTGGTTAGCTGCCAGTACAGAACGGACGTTCTCGCCGACGTGACTGAATTCCAAGATAGCTGAAAGGCCACTATAGCTGTGGTGGATTCCGGATGTCGATTCTTGGATGGAAGGATGGAACCGGCGAGGCGGTGCATGCTGAAGGCCTTGGTTGCTCTTGTGCTTTACGGTGCATGTCCTATGGACTGTGGAGGTTCGAATCCTCCGGCGCCCACTAACAATTTTCATCGCGGTGTAGAGCAGTTGGTAGCTCGCAAGGCTCATAATCTTGAGGTCACGGCGTTCGAGTCCCGTCACCGCTAGAAAAAGTACACGTGCAGTGTCACCTCCTGTGATAACACGCTGCGCGTGCCCGTGGAGCCTGTCCACGGATAACAGGCGACTTTCTGCCTTCCGGTTTCTTTCGGAAAGGTTGCTCCGTGGACCGCGGACCGGTCACGGTTGCGTAAAGCGGTAGGCCGGCGCTATATCCGGCAGTGTGTTTGAAAACTGGGTGTACACGTGATTAGCCTAGGTTTAAATTGTGTGTAGCCCAATATGGACGAGCGAGGTATGCACTCGTAAGTCCAGCCGTCGGGTGCGCCCGTCGAAACGACTTAAAACAAGACAGAGTGCGGCTACGTCCTGGTAACGTGGAGCATTAAGGGCCCGTTGGCCACACTGGTTAAAGTGGCCTAGCCGGTTGGCAGATAGCCGGATGGTTTCCGCATCGGCGGAATGAGTACGGTCCCTGCAAGGACACCGAGAGGGAACCGGGCGGTGACGCGTTCTAGAAGCTAGGATATCGCTGTTCCCATCATGTCGCGTTAACTTAAGTGGTAGCGCACCATTGGTCTGCAGCAGTGGTGAGATGTTGGTTCGATTCCAGCACGTGGCACTAATGTATGCTATAGAACGAGTTTGTCGTGAGCGGAATACGCCAACGGAAGGAGCGGCCGAGTCCCGATGCAAGTCGGTTAAAACTCGGTGGATGTCGGTTCGATTCCGACTTCCTAGTAACGACGAAGTGCTTCCCGATCAAGTTCAGCCGAAAGACAAAGCGAGTAGGAAATCGGAAATGTATCCAGTGAGGATGAGCTAGTGATGACAGCTTGTCTGATAGTCTGGTTGCCTTCAGCTCGGTAAAATGGAGTGCAAACCGAGTCGTCTTTCCGTAGGAACGGCCCCGAAAGGGATAGGGATACATCGTCCCATACGGAATTTTTGGCTCGCTAACTAGCTGTAATATCCAGGTTAGCTGTGCACCGATACCTGTTTTTCGGAACATTCTGGGTTGGTGCGAGATAGAAAACCGAGCAGTATATCTAACGAGTGTGGTGGCTAAGCAGCTGGAACTGCTAGTTAATCCAGATCACTCACCCTGTTCCAGCAGGACGGTTAGAATGGCTGCAACGACCTGTAGCTCAATTGGTAGAGCACCGGTGCGTAATCCGGAGGTTGCTGGTTCGAGTCCAGTCGGGAAGTTTAATTTTATATCTAGGAACCTACAAGCTTCCCGATGAAGTTAGGACTTCTAGCATGAAGTTGCCCCCGTAGGACGTGCCTCTGTGGGAAATCGGAAAAACACTATTCGAGGACGGTGAACGATTTAAGCCGTTAGGGGATAGTTAGCTTGACAGTTCGATGCTATAGGGGAGAACTGCCACATCATTGTCCCTGATGGCACTACAAAGCCGGTAGTGGAGAGTCTAATCAACTCACGGACAAAGTTTCTAGAAGGTGGCGTTCCTAGGGCGCATCGTAGTTCCCCGCGTTGGTAGCGGCGACACCGGGTTGAAATCCGTGAGCCGGCGTGCAAACTGTGCGCCCCATGAACGAGCGGCCTAATCGTAGCAGTAGGACAGGTTTCCGGTCCTGGGGAGATTCCAAAACCGGACAAGATTTTAAATGGATACCGGTGCAGTATACGGTTACTTCGATTCAAAATAATGATTCAGTTCGACTCTGAAAGGCGCAAGCCTTATGCCGCGTGGGCGGCAGTTGCCGTATGCGAAAATTCCGTATCCAAACTATTAGACACCGGGAATGGCGAACCACCGCTGGAAGGGCGACTTAAGGCATGTGGTCAGCGAATTGCAGCTAGGCGTCGCTCTAGTAGCTGTGAAGAGAACGTGATCGGGTGGTACTCCACCTTGATGCTTGGATAACGGTCATTCTCTTAATTACGGTGGACAACGTGCTACCTTCCCTGGTAACATGCACAACGTCCGGTTGCTTCTCGCCGTAGGTGTCTTTTTTTGATTTTTGCCACCAGTGCAGATACGAGTTACTTCGGATAATTCATGGTTGTTTATAACAATGATAGATGGTTCAAATCCATCAACCCAGCAGCAGTGCTGGGCTAGACTCGTGTCGATAATTCTGTGGCAGATTTTTATACTTAAGCAATGCCTTGCGGTGCAGAGTAGAGGTTCATCGACTTGTTAATCGCGGTGTTGTCAGTTCGACTCTGACTGACGAGGAAGTTCCTCGTCATAGCTCAATTGGTAGAGCACGAAAAAGCTCCTCTGTTCGCCTATTCCCAAGGCATTACTTAAGTATAATTAACGTGGCAGTGTAGAGCAGGGATACTTCGCAGACTGCAAATCCGCTCCAACAAACCCTGTTCGCTAATTCTCCACGCCAAACTTAGAACCAGCAGTGCAGAGTAGAGATACTTCGCAATGGATGCAGTAGGTCGTCGGTTCGAATCCGGCTCCTCCGCCTAGCTTTTATGCGGAGGATAGCTCAGCCTGGTAGAGCAACTTAAAAATACCTCTGTTCGCCAATTCTCTGGTTCTCTTTATTTTGGGGATGCTTGGTTTCGACTGGGCAGAAAGAAGTAAAGACCTCACCCGTAGTTGGTCTGTGGCTACGCAAAAACGGACCGAAACAATAAATGCTGACAATAGCATGACCTACAGCGTTGCTGCCTAATAAGTGGCGATGTTGTTGCCGACGGCAAGCGAAAGGAATAAACCGTCGGGTTTGCAGATATCTTTCAAATTTAGGCTGAGTTATTGGTTGTAGATAGCCTATTTTAACTAAATCAAGAACCCTCTCGGATAGTTCTCCTTGGATTCAGGTAGAGTCCTAAATGAATGATGGTGATACGGTCAATATGGATTGACGCTTAGGACAGGAGTTCGACTCTCCTCATCTCCACTATTTCAACAATACAACAAAGGAAGACAACATGTCAAAGATAAATCCGTCCTCCAAGGGAAACTCGATGGACAAGAATGTCCGTCTCGCTGGCGGGACCGGTGCTTTTGCTGCAAAGCAGACTGACATCGCACTGCTCCGCCGTCTAGTACTGGCAAACCTTCTCTGGGAAGACATCGCATACGCCGATGGCGATTCCGTGTCCGACCAGATTGCCGAGCTCATCCCGAAGTGCGACCCCCGTGCCGTCGCTGACCTTGCGGTGGAATGCCGCACGATGCAGAAGCTGCGCCATACGCCACTGTTCATCGCTTCGGAAATGACCAAGTACGAGTCACACCGTGCATACGTGAAGGAAATCCTCCCGAAGATTGTCACGCGTGCCGACATGCTGTGCGACTTCCTTGCGATTTATTGGAAGGACGGCAAGCACCCTCTTGCCAACTGCGTTAAGAAGGGACTTGCGGAGGCTTTCCACAATTTCGACGAGTACCAGTTCGCCAAGTACGACCGTGACGCTGTCATCAAGCTACGTGACGTTATCCGCATGGTGCACCCGGTACCGAAGGATGATTCCGAGGCTGAACTGTTCAAGAAGGTCAAGGAACGTACCTTGAAGACTCCTGATACGTGGGAAGTGTCCATTTCGGCGGCAAAGACCGAAGAGGAAAAGACTGCCGAGTGGACCCGTCTTATCCAGGAGAATCGTCTCGGTGGAATGGCATTCCTCAGGAACCTTGCCAACTTCGTCAAGAGCAAGGTCAAGCGCGGTATCGTCGAAGAAGGGTTGAAGAACCTGAAGGGAAGCATGCTGCTACCACTCGACTACATCAAGGCGGCCAAGATGGCCTCTGGCTATACCCGAGAAATCGAGAACGCCATGATTGAGTCATACAAGCATCTTCCGAAGCTTCCGGGAAAGACCTTGTTCATCTTGGACAAGTCTGGTTCCATGGATTCTCCGATCTCCAGCAAGAGTGACTTCAGCCGTCTGGATGTTGCATGTGCAATGGCAATGCTTGCGTCTAACGTCTGTGAGGACTTCAGCCTTGTTGCAACTGCCGGTGATGACCATATGTGTCAGCACAAGTCGGTTGCCGTAGACTGTCCGCCTCGTGGCTTCGCCATGAAGGATACTATACTTCGTTGCGATATCGGTTGGGGAGGCATTTTCACCCGTCAAGTTCTGAACTGGTCCAAGGATCACTTCAAGGGAGAAGAGTTTGACCGTATCATCGTGTTCAGCGACTCCCAGGACTGCGACTTCCGTGACAAGAGCCTTCCGAAGCCATTCGGCAAGTACAACTACATCTGCGATGTCAGCGCCCATAAGCACGGCATCAACTACCGTGGCGTATGGACTGCCGAGATCTCCGGATGGTCCGAGCACTTCCTTACCTACATCGCTGCGTATGAAGGTCTGGAGAACAAGTTCGAGTCTCTAAATTAGGGGGATTACCATGTTGAGTGATTTCTACTTGGTGCACTATAACTTCGGGGCAGTGGCCTTGCTGATGGCCTTGTTGGTGGTGTTTCTCCTTATTAAGAAGAACTACAAGTTGGCTATCGTGTTCATTGTCGCACTAATCGCGTTCAATGTGGCGATATATAACAAGACTGCCAACAAGACTTGGACTCGTGAATTCTACCGTACCGACGAGGTAGTGAAATACCCTGTCTGGGATCAGTTTGATTCTGCTAAGGTCAAGGTCGTGATATCTGACACCAACAAGGTGACTTTCGCCGCCAATTCCAAGGACCATCCATGGGTGGTCTATTCGGAAACCGGCGATACATTGCGTCACTGGTGCTGGTGGGACGAGGCTTGGGAACTGTTCTCCCAGACCGACCTTGTCGCCTGGATTTGGGGCGAGAATGCGGGCAAGAAGGTCCGTGGCTCCTCCGAGGAAAGGCTCAATGGCAAGATAGAATAATTAGGGACACGGGTCGCTCCCGTGACACCCGGTCCGAGAAACGGACCCCCTAGTAGCAGAGGCAACCCACATTGGTCGCAACTCTGTGCGGACCTAGCGAAAAGGGGACCCGAGTATCGGAAGAATTTGAAATTTCCTTGTGAACTGGCTGAGTCCCTCCTGTCAGCCAATGAGCAAGGTTGTCCGGGAAGAAAGCTCCTCAGGATACCGAACGTAAAGTCGAAATCTCTTCCGGGACGACTATAAAGTGACTTTTTCTTGTTTGTTTGCGGTCACGAACCGGTGAGGGTTTTTCGGAGTATAGCTCAGCCTGGTAGAGCACATGCCTTGGGCGCATGGGGTCGCGTGTCCGAATCACGCTACTCCGACTAAAATAATCTGCAGCAGTTCTCGTGAAAGCTTTGTGAATGAACTCTACCCTAGCGCATCGGGAGATGCGGAGCTAAAGACTCCACTACGTGGTACAAAAAATGAAGCTTGCGGAGTGAACGGCAATGAGCATACGTATCGTTCTGCTGCTAGTCGCCAGTCCGGAATAGGCGACAAGAAAACTCCGCACCAATTTTATGAGACATCTGGCCAAATTAGTCCGTTATTGAGGGCCAGACCCGTCGCGTTCGGACAACGATGGACGGGAGGTAGGATGAAGCCTGCTATTAAATGTGGTGAGTTCAATCTTGATCTATATAAGTGTTTGTAGACGGACACGATTGCAATATAGATGACAAACCGATTGGATTTGCAGACGAGCGGAAAGGTAACGTCGAAACCTTAGCACACACGAATTTCATCATTTTTGGACGGATAGCTCAATCGGTTAGAGCCCCGGACTCATTTGTAATAAAAGTGACACTTTGGTAAAAGCCAAAGTAGCAAACGGGAAGAATTCGGTGGAACCTAAGTCATATGATATGGCAACGCCGAGCCGAGCCAACAGTACACTGTTGGAAGGTGTAGAGACTAGCGGAGCAGTACAGTCTGCTTAATTACCGCATAAGCATCCCGCGCCTAAACGGAAACGCATGGCGAAGACATAGTCCACGCTGTCATGAAAATGACATAGGCGGGAACCCGGCTGTTCTCAGTTCAAGTCTGAGTCCGTCCATTAAACCGAGTTGGCTGAAACTCCCATGACGAGTGGGAGACTGCTAGGGAGTTCGTGGTAGGCGAGTGGCCACTCATGTCCTACACTATCCCAAGAGCCAGCTATATCAAGTCGACCGATGAAACTGGCCAACCGCACTACAAAGCATGTCATTGAAAATTGATATGTGTGCGGGGCATACCCAGTCAACTCGGTTTTTCTCTTTAGCGTCCGTAGCTCAACTGGACCGAGAGTACTTCCGTCCGAAGGAAGAGGCTACCAGTTCGAATCTGGTAGGACGCATGCGTCCACGTCGTCAAGCTGGAATGGCCTCTCTCCCCTAAAGAGATGTACGCTGGTTCGAACCCAGCCGTGGATATACTTTTGCAAAAAGGAACACTTATGAAAACTAACAACACGTGCGCTACAGACTCAGCTTGGGAACTACTGGTGAACAAGTTGAAAAGAAAGGGAATCCATACGTATGCCGACGGCATAGGAAATTTCGGTTTTTCATACCACGGGTATTCGCTCGGCGGATACACCGACGGTGATGAATCTGTGGAAATATACACTGCATGGAAGAAGAATCGCGGTGTTGTTAGTTACTGCAGCAGTGACCATATAATCGGCGTCGAAAGCGCGTCTATCAAGCGCGACGAGTTCGGCTCCATGACCATGGACGACGTAGTCGATATGCTGGTGTCGGCAAAGGAAGCGTTGCTTGCTAAGTATCCTGCCGCCGCATACATTGAACAGTATCCGTGTGGAGGCCCGGTACGCCAAAATCGTTTCATCGTGTTCGAGGGTATAGACAATTCCGGCAAGACGACGGTATCCAAGAAGCTGTCTAATAAGATGTCCTGGTACACATGGAGCAAGGAACCGGTGTTCACCACGGAACAGGCCGACCGGCTTAATTCCGACGAGTACAAGGGCAAGGACGCCAAGCGTGAGGTGCTGTTCCTTGAGGGTCGTCTGAAACAGCAGGAATTGTACAACACCCGTCCGGTAATGCTTGACCGTTACATATGGTCCGGTCTTGCATACGCGAAGGCGTTTTCTCCGAAGATATACAATTTCTGCGAGGCGCTGTACACGGATTTCAACATCTTCAAGAAGCCCGACCTGATTTTCTTCATGGATACCCCGGTAGAGACGTGCTACGACCGTGAGCCGGCCTTGAAGAAGGAGCCCGGACGACTGGAGAAGATACTGAGGGCGTACAAGTCCACCAGGAAGTTGCTGAGCGGCGAGATTCCCATAATTACGGTCGACGGTACCATGTCGGTAAAGGACTGCGTGAAGTTCTGCTACGACGAAATAGTGAAACTATATCCAGACCAGACGGTCTTGTAGAGTCCGCATAGCTCAATGGACAGAGTGATGGTTTCCGAAGCCGTTGATCCGCGTTCGATTCGCGGTGCGGATATTGTGGAAGCGTGGCCGAGTGGTCGAAGGCGGTTGTTTCGAACGCAACTGGCCGGTGACGGTCCGCGGGTTCGAATCCTGCCGCTTCCTTCTTTTTTTGCTATATTTGCACGAAAAACGAGGTTTTTATGAAATACTTGATATTGAGTGGAGTTCACGGCAACGAACAGTGCGCCGTTCTTGCCGCCCACAAGGCGATCGCCGGGATAGAAAACGAGAACCATAGTGGAATAGTTATCGACCACACGATAGTGAATGTTCCGGCGCTGAAGGCATGCTGTCGTGAAATTCCGGACGAAGAAGAACCGACAAACGACATGAACCGTATGTACGGACTGCGACCTGTGTTCAGCAGGGACAACGTCATTGCCAATATCAAGCGCAAGATATCCGAGGTCGATGTCCTCATCGACGTACACAATTCGCCCAGCTGTTGCAACAGCATACTGATATCGAACAACAAATATGCGCGCGACTATGTGAAGTTTGCCGAAAACAACGGCATCAGGTACATAGTTCGCGAAAGTGCTGTGCCAACCGCGAAGAAGTACGCCATCGAGCACGGAAAGATAGGTATAACGGTTGAACTTGGCGGCATGCTCTATACGCCCTGTTTCGAAAAGATAATGGAATCGCAAGTGAGCTTCTTGCACAAGCTGGTCATGTCGCTAGAGGTTTACGAGCAGCTTGGCGGAACTTTCGGTAACGGAATCGAACCGCTGCCGGTTACGGCCAACATGGTTTCGATCTACTCGCATAACCGCGGGATAGTGGACTACAAGGTACCGCTAGGGCAGAGAGTAAGTGCTGGCGATGTACTTGCGGAGATCAGTACCGTAGAAGCCGGCTTCAAGGTTGTCGAGACCGTGACGGCCCCTTACGACGGATGGATTGCCGACGTTTGTCAGCAGTTGTACGTAGACGAGGGCGATTCTATAGGCGACTTCCAGCGGGAAGTGCGGCCGTGAACTGATAAACTGTAGCAAAAGGTAGTATTCTTATGGACATCGTGGCATTTGCAATATGGAAATTCCGGAACATTGAAGGATACCTTCAAGGCATGAATTCCTATGACGTGAATACCACGAAGTATGTCGATCCGGTAAGCAAGAGTGTCAGCTGGATAAAGTACGACTACGGTACAGAGACGGCCACCATAGAGCGTACGAAGCACAAGGACTCTTTCTGGGCGTTTTCGGATTCGGGTACCACCGAGACGTTGAAGGACGAGTGCAAGTTTTCCGAACTGGTCACGAAGTTGAAGGAGTTCGGCATGTATGCGGAACGTCTTTCGAGTGAACGCCATTCGCTTACTGGACCGCAGAAGAAAGAATAGTCGCCAGATTAGCTCAGTTGGTAGAGCGCCTGATTTGTAATCAGGATATCGGGGGTTCAAGTCCCTCATCTGGCTTATCGCGGTTAGCACCATGCCGCAAAAATGGTGCGAATCATAGCTGATCTGGGGACGGGCGTGACTAACTCGTCGGACAAGTAGGTGATGTGCTGCATCATCGAAAAATCAGTTCCGCCATGGGGGACTGCCGAGCTGAGTCAAGCGAGGCATATGTCATGGGGAAAACGGTCGGCGAGTGACCTGGATATCCATTGCGGTGGTGATTCCGGGACGGACTGCGAGAGGTGCGTTCCCTGTGACGTAGGCACTGCTAGGGGACGTGCTCTATATGTTGGTGCAAACAATTGGGAACGGTGGCCCCGAGCACTTGTCCTACATTGTATCATACTTGATAAAGCACTCGGGGTTTTTGGCTCATTCGACTAGTGGTCAAGGTCAATGCGTTCTCAGCGCATTTACATCGGTTCGACTCCGGTATGGGCTATTATTTAATTGGAGGAACAATGAAGGAAAAAAAGGAATTTGTCGAAGAGACCAGTGAACAGAAGCAAGCTCGTTGGAACAAGCAGTCCAAGGCTGCTCGGTCAATGGCCAAGCAGTGCGGTATAAACATCAAGAAGTTGTCCAGGGAACGCGACCGCTACGAGGCGGAAAAGCGTGCCCGTTCCAGTACACAGTTCTTTTAGCGGAAGTTCCGCTAGGCGCATGATGTTGCGACAAAACGGCGTTTGCGTACGAGATGCCGGCATCCGTAGATGAACTATGCGTAGTACTATGCAACAAAAACTACGCTGTCCGGAGGCGTGACCGAGTGGTTTAAGGTGCCGGATTTGAACTCCGGTGATTCGGTAATCAACCCGGACCGTGGGTTCGAATCCTACCGCCTCTTCTAAGGAATCATCCGAAATGTCGATCTATGCCGTGCCATGTGCGGTCATGTATCGAAGAATAGGTGGCTACCGAGCAATCGGTGGCCATTTTTTGTTGCAGAACGTCCGCTAATTTGCTATATTTCATTTCATGGATGATAAAGGCTTATGGATTATGGTAGGCACATTCGCCGCGGTATGTATAATAATTGCGGCGATTGCCACTGTCGGTGTACATTTACAATGCATACAGGAAGTGCGAACCGAGATATGCGACGGCAGCCATGCGTGCCGCGTAGTCAATGTGAAGTTCTACAACATGAACAATCTGCCGGTTGATTCGTTGAACGCTGCCGCCGAACGGATTATCAAAGAGGCCAACAAATGAGCTATTCTATTTCTATGTTTGTAGAGAAGCGTGCCAAGGGGTCGAAGGTTTGGGAGATGGTAGGAACCACCTACCTTCTTGACGAGTGCAAGTATATTCTGCTATATGAAGATGCCGACATCAGGTTTTCAGAGGACATAGTGGACGATTTGTACGATGTCGATGACGACGAGCCGCTGTCGAAGGGTATTGTCGACCATTACGAGAACGGCATAAAGCATTACTGTGTAAAGGTATGTCCGCTTGACGAATACAAGGACAGGGTGAACCATGCTGTGGATGCGTTCAACCAGACGATGAAGATGTGTTACAAGGCATTGGGCATATCGTGCAGCGTCAACGACGACGATTGGCGCATACTCGACACGTATGCCGAGGAAGGCAAGAAGTACACCGGTTCTGGAGATATCCGCAAGGGGTACAACCAGTTGACCTTCCCAGTTGACAAGGACTTGATGGAAGAGCTCAATGACAAGACGGCTGACTACAACAAGGCAATGATGTGGCGCGGTATATTCAACTGCATCGAAACTGAATGGAATGCTGAGTACCGACTTGTGTTCGTGAGGGATTACTGATGAGGGTTTTGAGTCTGTTTGACGGGATTGCTTGTGGTCACGAGGCGTTGCGCCGGTTGGGTATCGACGTAGAGCGCTATGTCGCATACGAAATAGAAAACAGCGCTATAAAGATTGCCAAGAAGAACTTCCCCGATATCGAGGAACGTGGCGATGTGTTCAAGGCCGACTTCACCGAGTTCAAGGATTTCGACTTGTTGATCGGTGGTTCACCATGCTTTACCAAGGGGCACGTTATCACCACGTTTACTGGGTTGACTAATATCGAAGATATCAAAGTCGGGGATTATGTCAAAACGCATAACGGCAGGTATCGCCGGGTGATCGCTACTGGTGCAAAGCTGGCTTACGTACATGAACTGGTTGTCGGGAATGTACATTTTTTAGTTACTGCCAATCATCCGTTCTATGCTAAGCCAACGACATCTGATGGGGTTGGTTATGGTGACCCTATATGGATAGAGGCCGGCGATTTGCGGTGTAATGACCATGTAGTGATTGATGAAAATTTCAAAGAGCACCCGGTACAGTCAAATGAAGTAGCTAAATCGTGGGTTGATGTTGTTTATAACATAGAAGTTGAGGAAGACCATACCTATATATGCAACGGATTTATCGTTCATAACTGTACGAATTGGTCCATTGCCAAGGCCGGTCATGGTCGCGAGACGACGAATTCTGGCATCGGTTGGGAACTGTTCTCGCAGTATGTACGCGCATGGAAGGAATCCGGTGTACCGTATTACCTGTACGAGAATAACGCGTCCATGTCCAAGGAAATCCGCGAGGCGATTTCTGACACGTTCGGTCACGCACCTCTGGAAATCAATTCCGACCTGGTTTCCGCACAGACAAGGAAGCGTCTTTACTGGACGAACATACCCAAGGCTTGCGTTCCGCTTGACCGTGGGATAAAGCTTTCCGACATAATAGAGCACGGCGTCGTTGACCGTGAGAAGTCACTCTGTCTGGCAAGGCGATATGCCGGTTTCCAAGGAACCCAGTCGTACCTGTGCAGACGATATATGGGGAAGTCGATGGGGCAGGGCGTCTTCGAGGGTGACCCGAAGGCATTGAAGGCGCTGTACAAGTCAAATGACCGGTTTACCGACGATGAAGGCGCGGCCACCGGTTGCACTATCCGTCCAATGACAGTGACCGAGTGCGAGCGACTGCAGACTTTGCCGGACGGTTATACCGACGGCGCCGGGTGCTCCCGTTCGCAACGGATCGAGGCGATAGGCAACGGCTGGACTGTCAACGTAATTACACACCTGATGCAAGGTATGCTTGAGCGTGAGTCGTCTAAGGTCAAGTTCCCGGATATCAAGCCGGAACCCGGATTTGTATTTAGCCAGCGCATGGCAAATATCGGATGCCTTACAGACGAAGATTTCCGTAATTTACCGAGGACATGCTCGGTGTGCGGAAAGAACCTTAACTTTGAACATGTAATAAGCGCTGTTGCCGATGCCAAGGAGGATCTGCATCCAATATGCATGGATTGCGAGATGTACTTGAAGGACCGTGTGAAGCTTTGCGACATGAGAAGCATGGCCGGCGTAGCTACTGACAAGGAACTTGTCGACTGGATTCTAAAAGTATCGATGAAAGAAAAGGACCATGTATGTCTTTAGAAGATATCAAGGACAAGGACGACCCGTACGTTCCTATCAAGTTTTCCCGGAATTACCAGGACAAGCCGGTCGAGGTACGTCCTTACTGGATACATTTCGTCGAGGCGACTAACTTCCTCGGTTACGGCGATTTCCGTATGGACGTGCTAGGCAAGCCTGCGCTGACCGGTCCAAACGGGTTCGGCAAGACGGTCATACTGAAGATGATTGTCGCGATAATGGATCTGATATCTGGGAAGTGTCCTACTGTACTGTATCAGGTACTGCGAGATTCTGACAAGGAAGGAGTTGTCCAGTACAGCCGTCTGTTTGATTCTTTCTCGGTCACTACAGTTGAGGGGAGGGAATACAGTTTGGTCGTTTCTGACTTTTCGACCGGGTTGTACAACCTGCTGGTTGACGGAGAGTTCTTCATGGAGGTGCGCGATACCGGGTCTGTCGTTCCGGACGCTTTCGAGGATGTCGAACCGGTGTGGATCCCTGCCGGACGGATCGGTTCTCCGGCAAGTTACATAATGAAGTTCATCAGCATGTCCGGCGGGAATATTGATTATGAATTCCTTGACAAGTGGTACAACTGGCTTATTCAAGGCAATACGGACGACTCTCATGAAAGTGTTCACCGTTATTCCGGTCTTCCATACAGTACTGTAACTTCCGTGAAGAAGGCGCATTCCGTACTTGATTCCATCATGAAGTGGATAGAGGCGAGGCATCTCAGTCACGGCGAGATCGAACTACTGATTCTGCTGCTGGCCTTGAAAAGCGGTTCGAAACTGGTTGTCGTCGACGACATAGAGGTCGGACTGCACGTCTCGGTCCAGGTTGAGATTATGCGTTTACTGACATGTATGTATAATGAAGGGGTCCATGTGCTATATTCCACCAATTCGCCGAGCACGTTCGACGGCGTATTTGGATACAGCAACGACCTGTACGGACTGTTCTTTCCAGAAAAAGACGATTGATATATTTCGCGGTATTATAAACTATGGTAGAAATTCATAACAGGTTTTTACCATGTTGACATCCAAGGAAGTATTTAACCAATCGGTCCGTAAACTGAACCAGATGTACAAGAATGACCCGGCAAAGCTCGAAGCCGTTGCCGTCACGTCACAGATTGCCCTCGAGGCTTTCGGTGATATTGCCGGTCTCGGCGGTGGACAGGGACGTACACAAGTAGCGACCCGTCCTTCTATACAGAAGAGCTACAAGGGCGCCAAGGCTCCGGAAGCACCGGTCAAGCCCAATCCAAGGGCGATTACCGGCGCGATGACCATTATCAAGAAATGGGCAATGAGCGACCCCGTCGGTGTACAGCAATGGATCAACAAGACATTGAAGGACACTATTGAAAGTGCAGCCAAGACCAAGTTCGGCAACGTTTCCGACGACCCGATGAAGGCGTTTGAGGACGAAGTCAGTGGACAGGCTGACAAGGATCGTGAAAAGGCTATCGCCGATACCAAGGCTTACGAGGAAAAGAAAGCCGCAGAGGACGAAAAGCTGAAGCAGAAGGAAGGCGAGAAGGCCGCCAAGGCTCAGGAAAAGGAATTCTACGAAAAGCAGAAGCAGCTGGACAAGGAAAACAAGAAAAAGTATCACCAAGGTGAAGTCGCCAAGATTGACGAGGAAAACCAGAAGCGCGAGGAACTCCGCAAGAAACTCGAGAAGTACGGTCTCGATCCGGAGATGTACAAGGAGAGCAAGAATCCGGGACTGTTTGGAAGGCTTGGCAACGCAATCAAGCGCAAGTGGCATGCCCTCCAGTCCGCAGCGGAACATGCAATCAACGCTAACGACATTCCACGTCTGGAAGCTATCCGCGCCCAGCTGGACAGCCTCAAGGTGATGTGCGAGTCCGCCGGCATCGATTTGGACGCAGTCTTGCTCGGCTAATTTCTCATAAAATTGCAAAAATCAGAGGTGCGGAACAATCCGCGCCTCTTTTTGTTTACAAAAATTTACAAAGAAATAATAAAAATCCTATTGACAAAAGTCGTTTTAAGAGTTACTTTATAGAGGTAAACAAACAACAAGCGAGGTATACCATGTTTAACAATCTCTTCAAACGCCGCTGGATTTCCGACGAGGCTATTGACTATCTGCTGGGTCTGCCCAAGATGTTCCGTGTATACTACACGAAGAATGTCAACGGCAGCAACATCAAGTTCCTCATCCGCGACGAGGACGGCAACATGGTCGCCGACGTCGACTGGTTTGCCAAGGGTGTCAACGGGATCGCCCTCCAGTACCAGGAGGACGGTGAAATTGTTTCTCGCTACATAAGCGATTATGTCGGCAAGGAGACTATTCCTTACTTGAAGGACAAGTTCGACAAGTTCGTCGCCAAGTATCCCAGTACCAAGAGCAAGGTGAAGTCAGACAGTCTCTACAATATGCAGCACAAGCTCCGCAAGGAGATCGAGCGTGTCACCAACGTACGTGGCGCATATGACGGCAAGGATATCGTGTACAACCTGTCTGGTATTACGCAGTCCGAGAGGGACAGTGTCATCGACTTGTTGCGCCGTATGGACAATAGCTGTGTACCGGTCACGGTGATGATCACCGTGTCTGGCGCAACCGACGAGGAAATCGGCTCTACACTCAACGAGCTCGCCATGACCGAGTCGGAACAGTTTGCCGAAGAATCTGAAGAAAACTAGTTGCCACCTTGTTACGCTTTTGCTATATTTGTAGCATGAGAACATTACAAGGTGTTACAATGACGAATAATGACTGCATCAACATATTGAAGAAGGTGCGCATACGCGCACAGGCCTCTACACCTGCACAGTTGCTGGACTATATCGACGGACAGATTGACGCGTTGTCGACGCTGTCGAGCCAGTCCAACCTTACAAATACCAGCGGAAACGCCGATGTTGTTCCGTGCGTATGTCAGGGAGAACGGCCGTTTGTACCGGACGAGAACGTGACACCTCGCTTTCATGGCGCCGACATGCCATAAGGAGGGCGGCATGTATACGGTTCAAGATACTGTTCAGTTTGTCGAAGCCAGCAATACTGACTGGCAGAGATTCGTTGACGGATTGCCGGGAGAAATGCCGCAGGGCGCCAGCGTGGCTGACACCACCGCCGTAATGGAATCGGTAAAGGGCACATTGCGGGCCCAAGGATATAATATCTTATAACAGTTAGTTTTCAGATTCAGCCGGACGTGCTTGGTGGCACGCCCGGCTTTATGCGTTTGGGGGAACTAGACCATGTCACTAGCAGAGGATTTTTTCAAGATAAACCTGTTCACGATACGCCGTTGCATAGCGGGGAAGGCGCACTGCAAGGCCCACGATACAATACCGGCGGCACACAGACTTCGACGAGCCATAGATTCTCTAGGTCGCACTGACGACGCTCGTATCGAGAAACTGCTGGAATATACGAAACTTGAGCCGACAGTCACTGCCCTGGAACTGCTTGAAGGTATCATTGCGTTCTGGTGGTGCGACTTGAAACAACTTATAGAGCCGTATGACCGGGCGGCGCACGAGAAGCACCCAAGGTCGCTTCCGCAACGCCGTAAATACAAGAAGGCCAGCGAATACTGGGCAAAGTATATGTTCACCAAGCGGTCGGAGTTCGAGTCGGTACAGAAGAGGTTCAAGTGCAAGGACGTTGAATTCCCGTACCTGACCGTGGTCGGCACGATATTCGAGGTACAGCTGGCGAACAACAGCATAAGCGAATGGCCGTTGAAGTCGAACGTATTCGACATCAACGACGAAGATCCGATAGAGGGGTTTGAAGATGAATGCATCTGATCCGTTTAACTTCGGTGACTTGCTGAATGGTCAGTATGGCGAACTGTTTGGTGCCAAGAAAGAAACCATCGAAGAGAGTTTCGCCAAGATTGCCGAGAACTCAAAGGTGAAACTACTTGAAGAAGAGAACGCCAGGCTGAAAGCGGAAATAGCACAGCTTCGAGAAACCATCCTACGGTGCCCTAATTGCGGAACCAAGTTGAGGCTTCCAAAGCCGAAAGAATAGAGTAATTTATGCCGTATGAAGATATGCGGCATAGACCCATCAATCAAGTCCAGCGGACAAGTCGTCATGACGCTTGATGACGCTACTTTGGACGTCAAGGATATACAGTTCTACGGATATACTACTACGAAGATGTATGCAATCGACGAAGGCAATGTCCACATTGCCTATCTAGGCAATTATGACAGCTATTCGTCACGTTGCATACCGGACCGACAGGAACAGACTTACGGTATAATCGGTAGCCATCTGGACGGTGTATCATTCGTGGGCATGGAAGACTATGCAACTTCCAAGACGAAGAAGGAAAGCGGCAGCATATTGCAGATAGCCGAGTTTTGCGGTGGGATACGGTACATGCTTTATACCATGGGGCTCGGTATCATCAATTTCGGTATCATGCAGATCAAACGGTTTGCCACCGGCAACGGTAACGCGGGAAAGCCGGATATGTGCATTTCGTTCGCCAACGAATATCCTGACTTGTATCCGGCCGAAGTGTTTGCTAAATTGAAGCAGTACGAGTCGCCCCACAACGACTTGTGCGACGCGTTCTGGATGTGCGAGATTCTACGTAGCTGCATGAAGCTGGAGAAGTTTGGCGAGGATTCGCTTGACAAGGGCAAGCTGGCCTTATTGACGACTACGGTCACCAAGGGCGCATTGTCGCTTTCCGAGTCCCCGCTGATGAAGAAGGGAGTGCCGTACGAGGCAGTCAAGAAAAAGAAGAAAAGGAAGGTCAAGAATGACAAAGGCTGAAGAATTCAAGTAGAAGGCGGCAATTGCCCGTACCAAGAGCGACGCTCAGATCAAGTACGAGGCGCTGCTCGAAGATATCGACAATGCCGCCAAGGTCGGTATGGTTGCCATCGCCCAGACGAAGTATACCGTGGACGGCCTACGTTATACCCGTGGAGCCGTGGGTGGAATGGACATTGATTACGAGAAGATGTATGCGGACCAGGACGCGGTGTACGACCTGCTTCGCGAGAACGGCTTTGAAGTTCGTATGAGACCCGGAACTGCCGTCTACACTGGATATCAACATGTCCGAGGAAACCAGACAGAGGATCGAGGTGACCAAGCGCTGTATCGAAAAACAAGTTGTTATCGTATGGGAACCGATAAAACAACACGAAGCGTCACATCTTGAACAAAAGGAAGCTGCCCAGATTGACTTGTATACCAAGTGCAGTAATAGTGCAGAACTTTGCAGTGCCATTGATAATTTGCTTGACGCTGAACATAAAGCTGCTATGCTATTTTCGGAGGTGTATCAATCTTGCCCGCCGAATCATAAAGCAATGCTGGATGAAGAAGGAGTTGATTACGCATTTAACCAGATGTTGCAGCAAATCAGATACACGAAAGCAACACTTGAAAAAGGAGGAACCAATGGCTACTCGCCGGAAGTGCAAGACCGTCACATTGTATGTAGACCCTAAGTATGATGGTGTGCTATTATATCTGAAACATACCATAGGAATCACTGCATTTATCGAAGGTGCATTGGATAAGGTCGTAATTGACCCAGATAAATTTAACCTGATTCAGCAACTTCATAAAATACCAAACGGCTAACGCCGATATAATAGCAGCATTATAAACTAAATACAAATAGCTATCGGATTATCGCCATTCTCCGGTAGCGACAAAGAACCCTTTAGATGCCTTGCGAGGAAATGAATGGCGATTTAGTTCCTTGCGAGGCGTCTCTTTTTGTATGGAACAACAGTGCGGACGAAAGATAGGCTTACTGCCGACTAAGGCTCAGATACGGACGATGTACCGTATGTGCGCTGTCGCTCGTCGTGCATACAACTGGAAGCTCGCTGTCCAGAACGCTGCATACGAAGAAGCCAAGGCCAATACACCAGAAGGTGAAAAGCCGAAGTGCAAGCTCGGTACACCCATCGACTGGCATAAGGAATGGTGCATTCACAAGAAACTGCCAGAGAACAAGTGGATGACGGAAGTCTCCAAGTTCTGCGGCCAGGAGGCACTAATCGACCTCGGAGCCGCATGGAAGCGGTTCTTCAAGGGATTAGCCAAGCATCCACGGTTCCATAAGTACGGTGTAGACGAATCGTTCCGGTGTTCGGGCGGAGTATTCATCGGTCGTGATTTCGTTCAGCTTCCTACGCTCGGCAGAGTAAGACTAGCCGAGAAGGACTATATCAAGATACCGGATGGCGTGGAAAAGACGCCTATTGCGATGGCTACCGTATCGGTAGACCCTACGGGTCACTGGTCGGTGTCGTTCGCCTACCATGTCGATGTCGAACCACTGTATTCGCCCAATACCGAAATTACTTCCGATGACATCGAGGGTATCGACCTCGGTGTGAAAGATTCTGGTATCACTTCTAGCGGCATCGTCTATTCCAATCCGAAGGCATACCGACGCTATATAACTCGTATCAAGCGATTACAGAAGGCGGTATCTAGGAAACACAAGAAGTCAAAGAACCGCAAGAAGGCTAGGAAGCGGTTGGCCAAGACATGGCACAAGGTCACTTGCATCAGGGTAAACCACGCTCACCAGATGACATCCGACCTGACCTACAAGTTGAAGCCAAAGATGATTGTGATGGAGACTCTTCGACCCGGTAATATGGCGAAGAACCACAATCTTGCATCCAGCGTACTAGACGCCAATTTCGGTAGGATAAAGGAATTTCTTAAATACAAGTGTCAATGGCTTGGTATCAAGCTCATATTCGCTCCGCAGTTCTATGCAAGCAGTCGTTACTGCTCGCACTGCGGTTGCTATCATAACGACAATTTAACTCTCGCTGACCGTGAATGGACATGCCCGGTATGTGGCTGCCATCATGACCGTGACGCCAATGCGGCGGTCAACCTAAAATTCTATGGCCAGTGGTTGGCTGGACTCGTCCAGACCGACGAAAATGTTGCGGCGCGATTAGCCGTAGGCGGTTGTTCCGCCGATGCTTGCCCTTCTGTATATCAGAAGGAAGGTGTGACTTTTGTCAGCCCCAGAGACCGGAGGTTGCAATTCTTCCTAGCGGATGAATCGTGCCGGGCTATGAAGCAAGAACTCTGCTCTATGAACTCATTGACATAATATGCAACTTTTGCTATCATTCATAGAAATTCATAGAAATGAGTTATCGGATGCGGACGAGTTCGACAAGGAATCGAAGGACTAATACGTCCAGAAACCTAATGCAGTTCCAATAGCCGGCCATTCGGTCGGCTTTTGTATATAAAAATTTACGTTTTAATACCTAATTGTCATTTTCTGTCTTTACATTTTAGCTATTTTTTGCTATATATCATACAAGAGGTTTAAAAATGAATACAACATGTTCTTCTTATGAAATTTCCAAGGGCTTCCACGTCAACGAGTATGAGGTCTTCAACGAAGACTCTACTAGCGAGGTCCAAGTACGTGAACCTGTAAACCACGTTTTCTGCTGCGATATCAGCGGTTCCATGTGGGAAAGCCTGCCCAAGATGCGTGAGCAGCTGAAGAATCGGCTATCCAGCATCGTCGAGGACGACGACACAATTACCATAATAGCTTTTGCCGACGCGGAAGACTGCGTAGTTCTGAAGGACCATGTGCATTGCAACAATGCAAGGGAACTGGCCGAACTGCACAAGGCCATTGACAAGTACCTTGTTGACCAGGGATGTACCGACTTTCTCGAACCGGTTAAGCTGACACAGAAGCTTATCCGTAAGGGCGAACGGTACAACTGGGTATTCCTTTCCGACGGCGGTCATAATTGTGGACCGTTCTCGGCTGTAATCGACGCGCTCAAGGAAATTCAGCCGGATATTTCCCAGTCCACCATTATCGAATACGGTTATTATGCGGATTCCGACCGTCTGTCTGACATGGCAGAAATCCTTGGCGGATCCAAGATACCGTCTGCAGATTTCGACCAGTACGTTCCCATCATGGAAAACGTATTCAAGGGTGGCCCTTGCGTTCCGAAGGTTAAAATTTGGGTTACCGCCGACGTGAACAACCTTATCAAGCCGTTGGCGATCTACTTGAACGATGCTACCGGCCAGGTATCGTCCGCCGTTATCGACGAAGACCGAACCACCATGCTCCCGGCATACGTCAAGAAATTCTGGACAGTGACTCGTTCCAATGCTGCCGCCGAGTATAAATGTCCGGTTGACACTACTGGACTGTATGCTGTCGCATACATCCTCGCGGACAAGCTGGAATACGACCTTGTCGAAGACCTGCTCTACTATATCGGTGACAAGAAGTTCATCAACAGCTACCAGTCGGCGTTCGGCAAGCAGAAGCTGTTCGACTTTCAGAATACCCTTTTGGAAGCTACTTTTGACGCTGGCAAGCGTGGAGAGGTCGACAGGAACTACAAGGTCAGTGACGACAAGTTCTGTGTCATCGACTTATTCAACGAGCTTGTTAGTGACAAGGACAACCTGGTACGTGTCGCTTCCGACGATTTCAAGTACAGTCGTACTGGCGCCAAGTCAGTCGACAAGATTACACTGACCGAGGACGAGCAGAAAGCCCTTTCCGAAGCCAAGTCCGCCTCCGCTGCCCAGGCTATCCTTGACAAGGCCAAGGAACGTCTCGTAAAGATGACCAAGGTTGACCGTGGTTATCCGCTGGATTCATTCGTGTGGAACGAGGACCGCGCAAATCTAGGCGGACTGTTCAATATCGATGTGGAATTGGAACTTCCGGAAAACGAGTTTGGGCTGACCAAGGTGAAGTCTACTATCTTCCGCAACTACACCATCATCAAGGACGGCATTGTAAACGTTCCGGTGTTGCCGCTCGTGCTTACAAAGGCCACCTTTGACAAGGTCAAAAAACATGACGGTGTAGTAGTCACCGTGCAGAATGAACTGGACAACGGCATGGTACAGTGCCTTGTCGACATTTCTGCACTGCCGGTAATCAACAAGAAGAAAATCAAGAGTTGCAAGAAGTCGGAAATGACAAAGCTTGCATTGAACTTGACCGACTGCAAGTTCTGCCTCAAGTACTTGAACTCCTTGGTTGAAAAGACTGCTCCGGCACCGTTGAGTGACGGTTATACCCAGGAACAAGCGGAATACCTGGCATCACTCGGTATCACGTCCAAGGGTTACAATCCGCCCAAGGAAACAGTCAAGGACGGTGACTTCTACATGGCTCCTACGATCAACTCAGCTTTCAAGGGTTTCTCGGCCGAGCCCAAGATTGCAGACGTGCTTGACAAGGTTAAGAACGGAAAGAAGCTGACTCCGTCAGTAGAATACATGGCTGCCGTCATCAAGCGTATTGACGCATACATTAGCGAAAATTCCACTGAGAAAACTCGTACAGCATTGATCCTAAAGATGATCGATGACATGACTGCCGACAAGAAGATGTACGCGCGACAGCTTTCCCAGATGAAGTTCGCCATGCTGGTCAGTCGCAAGTGGTTCGAGGGATCGACCAATTTCGATGACAACACGGATACGATACATTCCCAGTATGGACTGGATATGACTATCGAGTATCGGTTCGTCGAGAAGAAGCAGAATATGTAGAGCATCTTGTTATCAAAGGCTATGTTCGTTAAGCCCAATGAATCATCAGTCTAACTGTACTACCATCCATTTTAGCGAAAAGGTGGCAACATTGTTGCCACCTTTGCCGTATATTGCTATATTTATGTATATGAGCAATATAACTAAAAACGATTTGGTACTGGACATTTCAACCACGTTGAGCATGCCCAAGAAGGACGTCAAGAAGGTGGTAGACGCTTTCATTGTCACACTTGTTCACAATATAGCTGAAGGCAACCCTATCGAACTGCGTGGGTTCGGTACCTTCTCGGTTCAGCACAGAAAAGGACGCCCTGTGAGGAATCCTCGCACAAGCGAAGCCCTTCACCTGGACAGCAGGGATGTGCCCGTACTCAAGTTCTGCGACGTTGTCAAGGACGCCGTGTTCGCTAACTATCTCAAGAAATTGACATGATCGCCATCAAACATACCCTAGTCAGGAAACCATTCTTAGTTTACACAGTCGTGGTCGGAGACAATGCATTCGTGGCGGTCACAGCCAACGAAGAAGTAAACTCTTGTATCTACCGGTTGAAACACGGGGCGAGCGTATTCTACGTATCCCAGAAGTGGAAAACACTTATTCCAGACGAAACGATCCAGAACATGGAATTTAAGGATTTCGTGGAGAAATATGTCAAAGTAGTGGCAACTTGCGAACACCCGTTATCCGCCTATCTGATTGCACAGGACCATCAGATAGAACTCGCCAAGACACACAACATGATCAGCAAGAATCCTGGAAGCGTGTTCAAGAACATGCACGTGTGGACGGACGAGGAGATACGGACGTTGCAAGCTGAACTAGACGGCTACCTTGCAGATGGTACCCGATTCAGCGACGCGTGGTATCATTTGTGCCAGAACCACAAGGACATGTGCCGAATGAGAGGATTGCCTGGTATCAAGTGTTTGCACATAGAAGTAAAGAAGGGGACTGATGATATCCAGACGGACACAGTCAAAAGATAGGAACGGTGTCCGATCATGTGAAAATTGATAAACGAAAATTCATGGTTCGCTGATTTGCATTTGAAATATTTCATTTCTATATTGCAAACCATGAGAATGCTGATAATCGCCCTGCTTTTAGTCGGATGCGCTGGACACGAACCTGTCACCAAGCATATCGAATTGTATCATCCAGTCCACTGTCCGGACGCCAAATGTACACTGGACGTCGATTGCGATAATCCGAACTGCGATATCAAGGTGGATTGTTGCTGTACGGAACTAGGTGAGTAGTTGTTTTAGGTTTAGTTCCATAACGAGGAATTAAAACTATCAACACTTTAGGTGGACATGGTCTTATCAAATAATGGAACTGGCTTTGCCAGTTCCCTTTCTATTTGCTATATTTGGTATATGATGAATAATAACTGGATAACTGATAATAGTACCAATGTACTCAACATCACGCATGATGACTTGGATGGAGCTGTTTCCGCCATTGTGGTGAGCCATGTATACCCCAATTGTACGACAGTGAAGACGAATTATAGCGGCCAAGACTTCCGTAATGCCATTGCCAGTATCAAGGGAATGGACTATGACGCCATCGTCTTCAGTGACTTCTGTCCGCAGCGGGAAATGCTTGACGCTCTGCGCTCGGTCCATAAGCCGTATCTGGTTATCGACCATCACCAGACAGCCGAGGCGCATCCAGAAGATCCATATGGTACCTTCTATATCAAGGAAGGACGTTGCGGGGCTTTGCTGTGCTATGATTACTTCAAGGACATGGCAGACCTAGATAACCTGTACGACTTGTGCGTATATACTAATGACCATGACTTGTGGCTCCGCGAGATGGTACCGATGTCGGACGACTTGAATACTTTATTGTACGAATATGGGTATGACAACTTTATATCCAAGTTCTATAACGGATTGGGACCGGACGGATCGCTTGATGAGTCGTCCAAGGCATTACTTGCCAACCATGAACATGAAGTTGACGAGTATATCGCAGGGTGCGTCCAGAAAGACTTGCCGTATAACGGTCATTACATAGAGTGCGATACGTTCAATTCTGACATCAACTTGCGCATGACACCGATGTACGACTGGCTGGTCATGGCCGGCACGGAAGGCGTCGATAGTGGCATGACAAAATTGTCGTTCCGCACTAGGAGGAACGACATCAATATTGGACGAGTTCTAAAAGAGCTTGGGCGAGGCGGTGGCGGTCATCCGGCTGCTGCCGGACAAGTCATACCGACAACGGAACGTGACTCTTTCATACAGACCGTAGGGAACATACTTTTCGGCGGCAAATAAGAAAGGCGGCATTTGCCGCCTTCTTTGCTAGAAGTCTTCCATTTCTTCTGGATTGTCCAGAAGGTCCGATTCAGCCAGGTCGGACCAGTCATCGAAGTCAACTTCGTCTGAATCTGTAGTGAACTGTGTCTTCGGATTTAAATCCTTCGGAATTGAACCACGCATTTTATCGTATTCCGAGTTACGGACCGCTTCGTCGTGGAACTCATCGAGGTCGTTAAGTTCGCGTCTCGTTTCTGGGAAGTTTGTCATTTCCATCAGGCCGAACTTGCCACGAATTTCGTTAATTTCGGCGCGTTCAGCCGAAGTTGCGGCAACGGATTCGAGCTGTGCCAAGTTCTTGACGAACTGATTGTCGCCGCCGAATTTGGCTACGTACATGCCGCGCACATTGTTAATGACATTGCGTTCTTGTTCAGTCGCCGCCACCGATTCCAACATGGCCAGCGCCTTCATGAAGTCTTGATTTACCATGGTATTACGTCCTTTGCGTATGTACGCAGTTTATCGTTATTTTCCGGCGAATAGATTGGCCAGCATCTCAAAACCGTATCTAATTAGCTTGTCGGCACTAATATCTTTTTCTTCAGTACTGACCTCACGGACATCTGTCTTTCCGTTAAAATCAACGACTATGCCTACGTTCCATTCGGAATTGTTCGGCGTGAACGTGATGTTCCAGCGGTTCAATCGTTTGTCGCCCTGTACGACATTTTCCTGAATGACGAAAGTACCGTCCTTGTAGCCAGTAGATACGGCGCCCTGGGACATCTCGTAAGCGACTAGCACTGGTAATCTGACTGAAGATTTTGTTATTTCGCTATTTGGTTGATAGAGATACTTTCCACTGGCGTTGATAACGAACTTGTTAGTATTGATTTTTTTACCGTCCATATAATCTGACAGCGGAATACCTTCAATATCGGCAAGCTGTTTCTGATATTTCTTCGAGCTGGCCAGTTTAGAAGCGAATGTTGCCCTTGCTTTCTGGATAGTGGAATTTTTCTTTACGAGGGCACGTTGCATATCAGCAATGTCTTGCTTATCAGTCTCGGATGTTGTAGACTGGATAATATTGGTCATTATGCCATCGAGCTGGTCGACATATTCCGATGCGACGCTACCTTCATTTTTACCGCCGGCGCCTTCAATCGTTTGGTCAATAGCCTGTAAAATACGCTTCTTATCCAGCTGATGCAAGTATCCACCGGTATCTTTCTTGTAGATTGGCTGACTAGACTGGTTCTGATATATATCATTTGCCACGTCTATCTTATGATCGAAGTAATTAGAAGCGAACGCCTTCAATGCGGCTATATCGCTGTCAATACGTTCGTCCTTATACCCATTTGAATTGATATTCCCACTGTACTTTAGACGGTTCTTGATGGAACGCAACGCATCGCCGAATGTCTTCCCGGAAGATTCATCCGGGTACGGTTGCTCTTTCAGTTCATTCATAACTGCGTTCTGGTGTGATTCCATTGAACTGGTATTTTCCGCGTTTATACGTTCTTGGTTTTCCGAAGACATAATGTCTACGCGGAGCTTATTAGACCTGTACTTGGATTCGTTCATCGCCTTTTCCAATGTGTCGAGCCTGGATTTCAGCTGGTCAATTGGATCAACGATAGACCTGACTGATTCCATATCCCTCTTAAGTGAACCGAGTTCTTCACTTAAAGTATCCATGGCTGACTTTGTCAGTCTAGTATGCAATACGGAATCGTATTTCCGCTTGTATTCATTTTCCAGTTCACGAAGAGTCGCATTGTAATCCGGAATGCTGGCAAGAAGTTTTTTCGCTTCCGTCAGATCAAGGTTTGTTAGTTCGTGTTCGGTTGTACCCTGGTAGTTGTTGAGTTCGTCAATCCATGCGTCAATCTTCTGGGACATCTCGTTGGCACGAGCCGCGGTTCCTGATGGCAGTTTCAGTGAATGTGTCAGTCCGTAAGACACTACGTTGACGAAATTATCCAATGGAAGCAGTCCGGCGACTTCGTTCGGTTGGTACTTTGGCACCATATGCTCTGGGTTGCTGCTATCGGGTACCATGGCAGGGGCATCGCTGAACTGCAACATGTTCGGGTCTGCCTTTCTAATGAGATTCTTATAGTTTTTGTCCATGTAATCGTTGATGGACGTATTCTTGCTTGGATCCGGAAGCGTTCCGGTACCGGCATCAATATTGTCCTTCATGACAAAAACGTTGCGCAGGCAAGTCTTTACATAATCAAGCGAATTCTTGATTTTGTCTGCGGTCTGGTAAGCCGCCTGATTTGCGGCCCTGTCGTTGCGGGTAACATTATGAAACCGTAGCACTGCTTCATAGTCTTTGGATAATTCGATGTACTCTGGATCGGTAACACACTGCGTACCCTTCTCGTTCTTGATTGCGTCCATCTTGTTGCGGAGATCAGTCAACTGTGATAGATATGTTTTGTCTTGCTCACTGAAATCGTCCATGTATGCGTTTGCAGTATCTACCAGCTGCTTCGCGTCAATCGCGTCGAGGTCGGCAATCGCACCGTTAATATCGAATTTCTGCACGTCCATGCTGTTGGTCAGTTTCATAGCACCGCTTCGCAATGTGTTCAGTGCTCGGTTCAGTTGTTCGGTTGATTCGCTATCGATTTGTGGATTGCCGGAATAACCGTTTGCCAGAAATTCCTTGATGGTATCCAATGATTCTTCAAAATTTGGAATGATATCACGGACATCTATGGACTCCGAGTCGCTGGACGTCGTGTCAATGCCGGTTTCTGCTTCTAATACGCATCGGGCCAAGTCAGAGATGGGCTTGATTAAATTCCGGTCAATTCCCTCGATTGATTCCAGGTAGGAGTCGAAAATCTGAAAACGTTCCTTGATATCCATGAAAATACCGTTATATTCTTTGTTTTTCAGTTTATATATTTTGCATTTGCCTATATATTTTTGCTATATTGTATTACATGATGACACCATTGGACAGACTTGATGCTCTTACACTGCACGGCTTAGTACGTGCGTTCATGTCGGCAAACTACGAGGACGCCATAGACGCCAAGGCATCTTGTGCCGAAGGTATCGGATGGAATCCCGATATCACGCGGGGCAAAGAGCTTGAAAGGTCGATATGCACATTGTCGCAGTGTATCGAACAGGCTATGAACAAGGGTGAGCTTACACCATTCAGCGGAGACTACGTGCGCTGGATGGAAAATCTGGGGCTTATCTCCCCTAGGAAGGTGACTGATGAAGAAAAATGATTCTGTTAAACGTGAACTGGCCAAGGCCAGCAAGTCTCTAGACCGCATATCCAAGACGATGGTGCGAGTAAAGGCGTGCAAGGCCACGTATGTACTGAATTCGACTGTCAGGACAGTATCCGATGGACAGACGGTGGTGAGGACCATGACGACGTACCACCAGACGAGGAAGTCCGCATACGAGCGCATGGCCGAGCAGTACAAGGAAGTTACCGGCACCGGACTTGTCGAGCGTGACGATTTCGTCCGGTTCGTATCCGTCGACGAGTCGGTAGTGGCGATGTTCGAAATCTACAAGCCGGCAGTGTCGTGATGAATTGTAATCAAAAATTTACATTAGACAATATGCTGTACCAGATGTGCGTCAGCAGTACGTGGAGAGAGGAATTCGACATGGGAAGCGCCGCATATACGGAATACTGGCCGGACGGTTCGGTGCGTGTAAGGCAGTTCGAGACCGTGGATATACCAATGGATACGGAACTTTCCTTGATGGACAAGTTTGCTGCACTTGAACTTGTGCAAAAGTACTGCGACAACGACGATATACTGGTATCTGCTATGAACAACCACGATTCATTCGCCACCAGAAAGGACGGCGAAAATACAATCGTTATAGGGTGGAATAACAGAAGTAGGTGAATTATGTCTACGGATGACAAAACGGTTAAGTACATTGTTTCCGATGAAATTAGTGCGACATTGTGCCGTATGAAACTTATAGTAGATAACAGCACTAATCCGGTGGAAGTATTCCTTGCCACGCAAGTCAGTGACATATTGGATAATGTGATGCTGGATATAACCAACATGCTGACAAACCCGTCATTGGAGGAAACGGCAAAGCGTTTCTATGATGACTTGGTTGCTCACCGTAAGCAATGAGTTGCCAAGTCCGGCAAAGTTTGCTATATTGTTGTCAAACATCAACAAAAGGAACTCTATTATGAACGAAACATTTGAAAAGGTTAAGTCGGGAACTTGCAAGACATTTGCCGTAATCGGTCTTGCTTCAATTATCCTTTGCGTATGGCGCATGGTCAAGCTGCATAAGGCTTCCAAGGCGATCGAGCAGGAATGCAAGAAGGCCAAGTGCGAAACACGGCCAAGTGACGGCTAACAGATAAGTTTGTATCCTGGGCGGCCTCGGTCAATCGACCAGGGCCGCTTTTTTTGTAAAATTTAATAAACATGGTACAAATCACAAAATAAATACTATATTATACATGTGACTACCGAAAATCTCATAAAAACGATAGACGAACAGGTCGAAAAGCTTACAAAAAGCATATGTGACGGACAGCCGTTGCACATGCGTGACAAGCGAGTAGAACCAGACGACGGCTACGATAATTACGTGACGATGGCGGAAGCACAGGTTACCGACGCTATCCAGCACGAGAAGCTCGCCGCAGTGGATACGTTGAAAAGTTTAAAAACATACATTCTCGCAGAAAACCATGACTGAAGAAGAAATAATCCAAGCACAGATAGACAAGCCGTATGAAAGGCTGTTCACATACCTTACGTCACTCGGCTACAAGTCGTCCAAGGGATTGACCGACCGTGTACACAAGCTCAACAAGGTCACATTCGTGCGACACGAACGTGGAAAACACGTGAAGGTCACCGTTTGGCACATGTGGGTAAATTCGTCGTTTGGGATTCTTTCGCCTGGTCTGATTACTGACATTGATTACAAGGACCTTACTCCTAGATACGAGGTTGCGAGCGATGATGGGACTAATTGAAGACGAATGGGACAAGTTCCATGACAGCCTTGTACAGCTGGCAGACAACCTACGTATGGGGTTCGATACGCCTAATGACAAGCTGATCCTTCTGTTCATAGCGAATTTTTGCGGACTTGTTTCCATTGACCGCGAGACGTTTAATTATATTGCAGACATGATGGCCAAGCTGGCCACTACCGGATACATCGAGGGAAATGTCCAGACGGCATTGGACGACCCCGAATTCGTAAAGGAGATGTTCTAGTGAATCTGCAGTTCAACAACACAGTTTTCAAGGTGACAGAGGGCGTCACTACTCTTGCCGAGATTGACTGCGCCGAGTTCTCCAGCGACAATGACGAGACTATCGACGAAGTGCTACTGAGGGCTTTGCGCGCACTACAGTGGCAGCTGAAGGGTCAGATTTCCGATGGTGAAATAGACACTATAGTCGAACAGTCATTACAGTACCTTTCCGACATATTCAGACCTAAGAAAAAGTTAACTACGGGATACCGAGCAATCACCTTTCCACACTAAACATCAACAACAAACCAGGATACAAAATGACAACCAACTCAATGAGCAGCCGGTTCCGCGACGAGTATCGTCGCGCCATGATAGCGATACCAAACCGTGACGTGGAGATGATCTATGTCAAGCGGGCCAAGGACGGAGACCGTGTCGCCAGCAACACACTCATCCACAAGTACATACCGTTTTTATACAAGATGGCCTATCAGCTGAGGCGCGTATCGTACAACTTGAGTCCAGACGAAATGGTGAACGCGGCAATTTTCGGATTTTCCAAGGCGCTCGACGGATTCGACCCAAGCAGGGGCCTTCTGTTCTATACTTACTATGCGGGCAAGGCATACAACGAGATGAAAAAGGCGGCGTTCGACAGTCTTCTGGTTCACCGGCCAGAAAACCAGCTGAAGTCGAAGGACGCGGACAAGGAATCCGTAAACATGGAATCCTTGGACGAAATATATCCAGAAGGTCTCAGCCGCATGGAACGGATGAAGACGGACGACCGTACCGACGATATTGCTATCCTTCACGAGGCTTCCGCATTGGCTGAAAATTTCATGAGTATGCTGGAAGGACTTGAACGGTCGGTAATGGACAACTTGTTTATGACCGGTATTGAGTCAACTACGCTACGTAGTGTCGGCATTGGTCTTGGCATGTCCCACGAAAGAGTGCGTCAGCTGAAAAACTCGGCCCTTCGCCGGATCAGACAGTCCGAACGTTTCATCGCTATCAAGGAAACAGCATGAGAAACGACGACGAACTCATACATCTGATACGGGAAGATAAAAGGAAGCGCATCCCCTCGTTACACATCGCACTGGACATGGACTGCGAGAATCTTGGCGACTACCGTACGATCAATGCCACGGTCAATACGAACATGGACCGTGCGCATTTCACGCTTGACAAGGACTCGGTCATCGCCCAGATGAAAATAGTCACCCAGATGATGGTATTCGAGACTGAAATTGCAAAGATGCGGGGTAAGTATATAAAGTCGATCGAATCAATATACGGACCAGTCATGAAGCAGCTTGCCATCAAGTATAATGACGCATATATGAGCAATCCCCCAGACTTGTTTGGCATGAGGGACGCGATTCGGTCCATTTCAGACCTTGTAGACGGTCTCCGGATGCGGGAAGACAATGAAGAAGCTATATTTGATGCCAAACGAATCGAATCGGATTTGGCTAATCTTAGCGAGGTAGATGATGGCGACAATGATTGACAGCTCGAGTGTTCTCAGACTCTTTGAAAATAACTTGTTGGACTTCGACCCCGACAAGAAAGTCATGACATACCGGGAGAACGGATTGAACATCGAGTTTGCCGTTCCATGGCTTGACACGGATGTTGGACGTACGTATGACTTGGCGAAGGTACGTTCGGTCATGGGTGAGATGATGCGAAACATCGCACATACGGAAGAAATCCGCAAAAGAATGTCTGATAAGGAATTCACAGACAACCTGTCCAAAGAACTGTCTGAGTTCGGTATGAAATATGTACCAGATACCGAATTCTTTACATATGAAGAGGACGGACATGCTCTATTTTCAGTTGAACTGGAATATCTGGTGTCCCTGCTGGTGATAAACAAGAGTGAAACAGTCACGACGCTGCTGACGGCAATGCGTGATGATGCACGGAGATCAAAAAATGGCGAAGAAAAAGCTCAATCCAATTGATGACGAATATACACCGGTAGATATCGGTGATGAACCAGTTAACGATGAAACCACAGAGGAGGAAACCGAAGATGTCGAAGAAACACAAGAACTGTCGTTTGACGAATCATACCAACGACTCGGCGAACTCTCCGACAACGACGAGTGGAACTAGTAGTAAGCCGATGAGAGACCTTGGTGCGACACTGACGCCGCACAAGTATACGGCAACATATGTCCGTACCGGGAACAAGGGTACTCGTAACGCACTGCTGATAATGCTGCGCGACGAGAACAACCATGTGCTATGCGACCATCTCTGGGTACCCTGGTGCAACGCGTTTGTCCGTATGGCGCCCGGTGACCTGATTTCCTTCACGGCGACACCTTACCGTTACATAAAGGGATACAGCGGCGACCAGCACGCGACATCAGACTTTGCCGTGGACGTGAGCTTGAAAGAGTTCCGGCAAGTTCGAGTGATTGGTCATGATCCGGTAGTCGAAGACAACGTTAAACGCAACCAGGTATAGAATAAAGGCCATCCGATACGGATGGCCTTCTTTTGAATTAGTATGATTTTTCTATCGCAAGTGGTCAGGGTCGAAGTCTGCGTTACTTTCTACTGGCGACATTTGCGCGGACGACAGTTCATCAAGTAGACTATCAGTACTTAGCATCTGGTTGAAATCAAGATCGCTGACCGGGTCTTCCTTTATCGTCTTGAGCTTGAATGTCGTGTCGCTGGCTTTCATGATTTGTTCACAAGAGGCTACAACACGGGACGCGTCTTCCGCATATGAACCGTTCAACTTGACATCGGATGCATTATCGCTTTCTTCTGAAGCACTGTTCAACTTGTCTACGATTTTTTCATAGACATTACTTTCATCAAGCATCTTGGCATAATTGTCAATCTTGTGCATATCTTCCTCTGACGTGTCTAGACCGTATATGTCAAAGGAACTGTTCGTGGCCGATCCGGCGATAGACGCTACGTTGTGATTGAACGAATTGCGTTCTTCGTCGAACGCTTCCTTTAGCTTAGCTTTCGACGCCTTGATTTTTTCGGAATCATCTTCTTGTTCAGCCATCTGGCTATTGCGGTCGGCTATGGTCTGACCGTTATTTAACTTGGAATCGCCAAGGCTCGAAGTGCACTGCGTAATGGCGAATGCCAAATTGTCCAAGTCATTTTTGTCAGTAATTCCGCTATTGGTCAAGATTGATTTCACGACACCGACGTTCAGTATGTTGGATATGTCCAACGACTCATCATTCCCTGAGGGGAACAATGAACTAAGCGCTGACTTATTGCCATTAGTCATGTCATGGACAATAGACTTGGCGGTTGATTCGCTCATGATGCAGTTTTCATCCATACGGAACAAGTTCTTTACGTACATGAACAAACTGTAAAGAAGCACATTGTACTTGGTGAAAAGGTTCGTTGCGTTCTTACGCTCGTTAGTGGAAATTGACGTGACATTGTTATCATTTACTGTAACAGTCACTGTACGTTCTTTGGTATCTCCGGACACAGACAAGCATTCCTTGCGGATATACTTATATCGAGCATCGCTTACAACGTCAATGGCATGCCGCAAAGACTCGACCACACCCTCTACGTTGGTGACGCCGGTCATCGTGACTTGTCGGCTTGAATTCTGTGTATCGACAGTGGCAAACTTGATCATTTTATATTCTTCCATAGGGTCGACCACTTTTGGTGGTTCAACTTCCTTGGTTTTGCTCTTGTCTTTTACTGGCTTAGCTGCGTCATCCATCTTTTTGGACGCGTCGGACTGTTCGCCCATGTTATCAAGCATTTCCTTGGTAACGAAAGTCTCCTTTTCTTTTTTCCCTTCCGGTTTCTTTTCCGTATACATGTCCGGTGTCTTAGTACGGGAGTATTCCGTGGTGACCCACTTGTAGCCTTTCTGCACAGCATTGAAAAATTCGACCAGCATTTTTGCCAAATTCTTGACGACTTGTATATCGTCATGTGTGTACACTTTGGTCATATTGCTGATGGTTTGCTGGAGAGCAGCTTTGCTAGTTGGCATCATACTTGCAAGGTCTTTAAGTGCTTCCTTGGCCATCTTGAGTGCCGAAATATTTGACGTTGATGGCCTCTGTGCGGTCGTCAGCTCGGTAATCTGTTTTTCCGGTACATAGGTCTTCATGAATTTGTCACGGGAATTATCGGCTTGCTGTACTTTGCGGCCCTTGTCTTCTATGAAAGACGCAATTCGGTTCAGTGCATCGCGAGGCTGTTCCTGGATGTGCTGGGGCAGGTCATCAAACTCAACGCCACTCAGAGGGAACATGCTATCCTTGTCTACAATGTTACCAATCTGGTCCTCAAAAAGGATATTGAACAGGTCGACGACCGCTTCCATGTAGACGGTATTTTCTGGTGTCTTGATTGAATCAATGGTTGATTCGAACAGGTTTTTGGACATGTGGAGGTACTCCTAAGCTTAGTACCATCAAGTTTATATAGTTTCAGTTTTAAAAACTGATAAACTAGACTGTGATTTCCATTAGGTGTTGAAATGCTATCAAAACAGCAAAGAAGTCGGTTCATTAAGGCTGTCAACAAATTGTTGCTCCTCGAAGTAAGCAAAAATTCGCTGTTACAGCTGGATTCTATTGAATATGATAACGACAAAAACCTAATGAAAGCGTATATCAAGTCCGAGGATACCGATGACCGCATAGACTGGTACCTCTTGTACAAGAATAACCGCATTTATATTATCAAGAGCGGATTGAGTCCATTTCATGTCGCGACAGTAAAGAGCGACGGTTCCATAGACATTAGCGATAGTGGCGTCCAATATATGAAAAGTCTTGCCAACAGCGATGTCAACAATACGATGTTTAACGTCATATCCCAGATAGTCTACATGGCCATGACGGTGGACCGTATGTCCAGGATTGGCGAAAATGATTTGAGGGCGTCCTACAATGCCACATATCCGTCAATATTTGACTATAGCGATGGAAATCTCGAAAACATAGCTATTAGTATTGGCGGTGACGTGATACCGTTGACGCAAGCAAAGCAAGTAGAAGAACTCAGGGCCCCTCTAACTAGTCTGGATACTCTAGATGTTGATATTCTTTGCCGGCACGATAATTCGTATATTCCGCTATTCAAGATTTGGCTCCGTGATAATACGTTGTCATTTTCCAGGTATACATTGCCACAAGTAAAAGACAACGAACCAAAATTAAGCAACGTAGTTAACAAGGTACATGTATCCAAATACGAGAACGTCCTGCCAGAAATCAAGGATATAATATCCAATTACAAAAAACAGGACGACATCGAGAAGGCCAATTCATTCGGTAATGTGCGTAGTATAGTATTGGCACGGAAATCTGTTCTGGAAAATAAGAACATCGATACCATTCGTAAGCCAGGTTCTACCGATAAATTTACCAACAAGTCGTATGCATGGGCAATAGACGACTTGCCAAATATTTATCTGTCCAGGGGGCTTGACATCAATGTTATGCTGGATAGGTCTAATATCGATTCGTATTCCGTATGTATCAAGTATTTTGCTACAGGATTCGGCAATATCATCAATATGCACATTAATCCGGACCCGAAACTGATTACCGATCCTAATAACTTAGACGCCAGCAATAATATATTCCGAGTGGAAGCTGCGTCTGACATAATGGTGGAATACAATAATGGCCAAGGCGGTATGGCATCAATTCAATACCCGATGTCCAGCGCATTCGACTTGGTGAATATGCTCATACTCGTATATAACGGTATTTTTGACGTGGTCAAGTTGACACAGTACAATACGAATGATGTATATGGAAGTTCGAAGACTATGTTCGACCAGTATTCTGCAACGGCCAACTTTAGCATGAATATTGACAAGGCCTCATCACCCAACGCGATGGTCTATATTCATTCGACAACCAATCCAAACATATTGCGAGTCGATGTGACGGTACAGGATGACGGAAAGGCGTTAATATATAAATTCCCAATCAAATCGGAATGGAGGTCGTTTAAGTTCAGTAAAGGCGAGCCTACACTGTTTGACCAGTGCGTTGCCTATAGTAGGGATAAGCAGCATAAGTTACAAGATGATTCCGGACGGCTTATGCTAGGTGCACAATTATCGGCAAATATCCGATCGACATTTACCCAGAATGTCATGAGTGACAGCAAGGGCAACTTCATCAACATAAATGATAACCAGCAAAGCAAGGTTAACAACGCGTCTCGCTTGCAGTTCGCATCAAAACTCGGTTCGATGCTATTGGACGTACGCGATGCATTCCTAAATACATTCTGGCCGTTTATTGGTACGAAACAGCATCCCGGCAAGGGTTCCGCAAATTATGATATTGATGAAATTTATTCAAATACGTCAAGGAAAGAAACTGTTGAAGTTAATGGGCGGAAAGTTGATAAATGGATTCCTGTATTGACGTCTTTCTCCGTAGCCGGCGGAACTGGCGGATCATTCGACGCTATGTACAATACTAAAGGCGAACCCGAAGTATACTGCAGTTTTGACCAAAAATACAAGAAAGTGTCTATTGTACGGAATAACGGCAAGCTCGAATTGTCTGATGACTTTATTAAATGGTACCTGTTTACTTGCCGGGATTGCAATTCTATTGCGTGGGCCATAGATAGATTAGTGAACGACGGGCGTGCCGATGACGCCGGTATCTCGCAGAAAATTATCGACTTGTATGAAATTAACCAAGATGAGGCTTATGACGACGATATTGCTGCCGAGGACCAGGTACATATGGGGCTTGCAATTGACGATTATAAGAATTATCTAGACGACGTTGCCGAACATAATCGAGACACCGATGACATGTACGGCATATTTTAGTAGTTTTGGACTATGAGCAAGATATCGGATATCAAAGAAACACGGGCGCAACGTGCGGCCAGAATTGCCGAAACCGGCAACGGTGCCACGCTTCGCACCAGGTTTGTCCCTGACAAGAAGAAATATTCAAGGAAAATCAAGCACAAGTCCCTCGCAGAAGCGAGGGATTTCGCTTTTCAAGTAGACAATTTTTCTATATCTTGCTATATTGTCCAGTATGGAAAAGATTTGCAACAAAGATATCTCGCTCGGCGACAGAATCAAGATGTACGAGCACATGTTCACCCAGTACGCGGTCGACCCGTCCATACCGTTCCTTGCGAGGGTTGACGGACGATCGTTCAGTACTTTCACGTCGAAGCTGACGAAGCCGTTCGACCACAAGTTTACGTACGCCATGTGCGAAACCGCCAAGGTTCTTGTGGATGAATTCCGTCCTGTACTCGCGTACGTGCAGTCGGACGAAATAAGCCTTCTGTTCAAGCCGTGCACAGACCCCATTTTTAATGGGAAGTTGTCAAAGCTCAACAGCGTCATAGCGTCGACCGCTACCATCTGGTTTAATGAATTCCTTGGTAAAGATTTGCCAGTAAACGGTTTTGGTATTTTCGATTGCCGTGTATTCAATGTTCCGGACGAATGGGAAGCCGTCAACGCCCTCAGGTTCAGGTACCGTGACGCCTTCCGTAACGCAGTAAGCGCGGCGGCGAGGGCCAATTTCGGACACTCGAAGACGCTGAACATGAATACGGACGAGAAGCTCGAAATGCTTGGGGACTTGTGGAACAATTATCCTGATGAAGCCAGATTCGGCCAATTCTACCGGAAGGTAAACGTTGAGCTTCCGGTTGACGTTGATCGGTCCAAACTGGACCCTGCGGTTGCCGCCAAGATTCCCGAGACATGCATACGTAGCAAGATAGTACCTTACGAGGTATCGGACGGCTCACGCACAGTAATGCTGAACGACAGGGAATTCGGTATTGCCGAGATAGTTAACTTGCCCGACGTGATATTCCGTGGTGCCGTTGCAATGTATGGATCTAACAAGGAATCCACCGATGGCGATTGATGAACTGACAGAAGTCGACGTAGGTTCCGCAGTAAAGGACATGGTTGGCCAGGAATGGTACGGAATGAACCGTGTCGAAGAGCTCGGGATGCGTGACGGTTCATGCGACATGGTGTACTATGACGAAAGCCGGGTATTTGCTTTCGAACTTAAGCGGAAACTAAACATGAAGGTCATCGCACAGGCTGTTCGCTGGCTGGACATTTCGACATCAGTATACATAGCGACGTCTACGTGGTTGAAGAAGGACGCTAGACGCGTATTGGAAGCACTCGGCATTGGTTACATATGTGTATTGTCCAAGGAAAGGGCCATATTGCAGCTAAAGCCGGAACGTCTGGTAGCCGACATGGACGTATGGGGCAAGGAACTTCAGCTAGTTGACAGGCAGGAGATTCCGGCAGGTACCAAGGAAGGGCCTCGGTCCACCGTGTTTTCCAGGTTTGTCGCCAGGGCGAAGAAGTTTGCCGAAGAGCATCCTGGCGCAACCCTTCGGATGATCGCGATGCAAGTCCCTAACCACTACTCGTCAATAGAGTCTTGCATTGGCGCCATGAAACGGTATGCCCATTACGGCGTCGTCGATAAGTTCTGGAAGGACCCCGAAGAGGTGACTAGTATGGATACCGGAGACAGAAACCGGATATTCGGCTACATGGTCCAGAAGATTGCCAACGGACTGTATGCAGTCGACCATGCTGGTACTGTGCAGTTCAGCAAGTTCAGTCCAAACTGCACGACAGTATTCCGCAACAAGCAGGAAGCGACACTTTGTATCGAACGTATCGCAAAACGGCAAGGCTACAGTAAGTCCGAGCTTAAGATTGTCAAGATAGGTGAACTGGAATGAAAGATTATGATGTTGTTTTTGTCGGAGCAGGTCTTACCAACGCAACGATAGCACAGAGTATTTCCGCACATGTCGGCGGACTTAACATGCTGGTTATCGACCGTAGATGCGAAATTGGCGGAAATTGCCATACAGACAATGTAGACGGCATAGATGTGCACAAGTATGGGGCGCACATATTCCATACGTCGGACGCTGACCTTGTAACGTTCATGAAACAGTTCGGCACGTGGCACGACTACGTCAACCAGCCGATAGCCATATCACGTGACTACTTCGGGTCCAGACATGCCTACAATATGCCGTTCAACATGAATACGTTCGCTCAACTGTTTCCTGGTTGCGTAACCCCGGAAGACGCCAGCCGTCGCATATCCATGGAGATATCTGCGGCTCATATAGCTGAACCGAGAAACCTGGAAGAACAAGCCATATCAATGGTAGGTACCACTATATACGAAACACTTATCAAGGGATACACCGAGAAACAGTGGGGCAGACCGTGTACGGAACTTCCTGCCGATATAATAAAGCGGCTCCCGGTGCGCTTCACTTATGACAACAATTACTTCAACGATACTTACCAGATGATACCGGATGACGGATATACAAGTATCATCAGCAATATGTTCCGGAACTTACAGAATGATTGCCACGCAACTTTTGCATTTGTAGATTACACGGACGCCGTGGCCGAGGGACTGCATGCAAAGCACGTGTTCTACTCGGGCGGAATCGATGAACTGTATGATTATCGCCTTGGAGTCCTGGAATACAGATCCGTACGGTTCGATATGCATAGGTTCGATACGCCAAATGTCCAAGGATGCGCCGTATGTAACTATACGTCCGTAGACGTGCCTTACACCAGGAGCATCGAGCACAAGTGGTTTGCACCGAAAGTACCGACCAAATCTTCCATAGTGAGCTACGAATATTCTAATGAATGGAAACCGGGCATCGACCCTTACTATCCGATATGCGACGCCAAGAACAATGCCTTGTATGAAAAGTATGTCGACTTGCATAACGAGCTGAACCGGGACGCGGAAACAAAGGTGTGGCCAGTCGGACGACTTGGTACATATAGGTACCTGGATATGGATGACAGTATATCCGCTGCAATGAAGGTTGCGTCAGAGTGGATATCCACGTACAAAAATGTATAAACTGCGTGTATCGGAACAAATGGTATATACATATGATGAACTTCTTTGATTATGACCAGGACCTCGACACATTCGAATCCTTGATGAAGGACATCGATGACCGGGATACGCTGGTCGAATCGGACGACAATGTCATATACTCTTTGTTTGAAGCAAATAAAAGACAGTCTAAAGGTAAGAGTGGTCAATCAAAACGCGGTCAGAAGAACATCGAAGAGAAAGCCACCGAATCGGATCAGCAGTCAACTGAAGATAAGTCTGATGCCAGTAATGAACAACCTGAGCAAAAAATTAGGGGATCGGTAATCGCGAACGCAATAAAGAATGTACTTGATGTTGGTGAAACTGACAAGCGTACTGTTTCTCAGAAGCGTAACGCGTTGTTCCGAGCGGCATACTTTGATCAGAAGGAGCCGTTTAGTCTTGGCCAAGCCGACCAATATGTCATTACCAATGACAGTGGAATGACAGATAGCTATTTCAAAATTGTAGATGACACTCACATTGCGGTCAATTTCTCTTTATTAGTTCGTACTTACACAACAAAAGCATTTGACAAAACTATACAGTCTCTTGGCAAAACATGGAAAAAAGCTACTGCAACTACATTGGTAAGTCCGTTCAGCAAAGCAATTGAAAAAGCACTCAATATGCTTATCAAGATAATTGATTCTGGCGCATATGGTACTGAGGATGAAAATAATCCGATTATTCAGAAGAAAAAGAAAGCAGAGGAACGTAAACAGAAGAAGTTGAAGCAACAGGAACCGAAGCAACAGGAACCGAAGCAAGAAGAACCGAAGCAAGAGGAACCGAATAAAAATACCGAGCCAGATAAGGAACCTACCAAAGAGGGAGAACCGGAGAAGAAACCCGCACAAGAAGAAGAACCAAATGTAGAGGTTCCTGAAGACGACGACCCAAAGAAACTGTATTCTGCCATCATGAAGGATTTCCGTGAAAACTACCAGCAGAACCTGGAAGCTGACTGCGACGCTCGGAAGGACGACATAGATGACGAAGGTCGCGAAGAACTTACCGAAGACTGCTACAACCAGTTGATCGAGCCGTATCTTGAAAAGGCGGACGACGATGTGCAAGCGAAAGTCCACAAGATTGTTGCATTCTATGTTAAGAAATATACCAACGACCCAAATGCAAAAGACGCCGAAGAACCTGACGGCGATGACATGGACTGGTCCGACAAGACGGATAAAGGAGATTCCAATAATGGTGACCAGCCTAATGAAAAGAAAACATGGCTGGACCGAACCGGTGAGCATGTAGGTAACTGGATACGCGACAATAACGCGATGCTTGTGAAGAATGGTATACTGAATGACGACCTATATAAGCATACGGAAAAAACACAAGGTATGTTGGACGCATGGAAGGATACGTTTGGCAGTGCCAAGAAAACCGTTGACGCCGCTAAAGCCGTTAAAAATTTCATTAGCGGTAAGAAAGATAAAAATAAAGAAACCACGCAAGCAAAAAAACCAGTCAAAAAGGAAAAGAAGCACGAAATGGACTGGTCATAGCGATAAAACTGGCCAATAGGCCAGTTTTATGCTATATTTATGTCGATGGAACCGATATCATTAAAAATAATCGACTTGCTGTCTAGTCCGTGCGTAATCGGACTTCTGGAGCAGGAACGGGCTGACCACAACCCGCTGTTCGGCTTCATTGACGAGTACATGGTCGGCTGTGACCATGTGAACTACCATCGCGAGGGCGACGTGTGGGAACACACGAAACTCGTGCTACAGAATATCATTAAACGTCCGCACGACCATATCGACGTGGCGGCAGCGCTTCTACATGACGTCGGAAAGAAACATGCGTTAGCCGCCAACGGCGGAAAGAACATGGCCGGCCATGAAATATACAGTAGGCAGATTGCCGAAAAAATACTAGAAGAATGGCATTTCAGCTATTATGACAATATAGCCATACTGTGGCTGGTTGAAAACCATACCAAAGCCAATGACTTGGTGAAGTGCAAGTCAAAGTACGACGCGTGGATATTGACTGGACATCCGTACTTCGGTCGTCTGCATAACTTGGCAATAGCCGATTCGGCCGGTACACTGGGGGATGACGGTAAGCCTCTGATCGACTACGACGACGCCCTGTCCAAGTCGATTGCCGGTCAGTGCATTGGTAACAAGATGCCACTACCGATATGCGACGTGGATGACTTTGATGTTCCTGACGGATATGTCGATGAAGCTTGGCGTATGGCGTACAAGATACAGATCAATAGCAATCTCGGTTTCGACCACAAGGATTCTATCATCCGTTCGGTAAACAATACTATCAAAAAACAAAGGAACAATCATGGACAAGATACCACTTATTAAATGTCCGGTATATGGCGTATTCAAGAGATATAGCTTGTATATATCGGATTCTACCGAGTCACAAGAATTTAAGTATAGGCTATACGGCGTACTGTTCCTGGACGCTGGTCCAGAAGAAGTATACGTGTTGTCAATGTCAGTCTCAACGGACGATCCAGACCATATCCATATATTCTACACAAAGAAGGATGGTGACGGTCTGGTAGAGCATACATTCGCTAACGGGATCGTGAAGATTGGCGATGATTCCAAGGAACTTGTGAACCGATTCAATAGAACGGCCGAGTTCTCTTCTGGTGATACGTTACGTGGTTTGCACCATGGCAACTTGTTGTTCATCCGTGAGAATGACAAGAAGACATACTACTTGAAAGCGCAAGGGTTGAGCAAGACTGTTCGCGGCAATGACTACTATACTATCTTTGATGCAAACCGAACTGACGGTGGATTATTGTCCTTTACCGTAGCAAGCGATTCGCATCCGGATATTAAGTTCGAGATAACTGCGCAGACTGTCAAGCAAGGCCAGTGGCATAAAGAACCGGGTACATTGTGCCCAGTACCCGGTCCGCATCCGGACGAAGCTTAATCCTACATTGAAATGGTAGCTATGCCTTGGCCAGCTTGGCCAAGGCATTTTTCAATGCGACGTGGTAGCAGCTCAACGTATTCTGGTTGCCGGGATTCTTTAAAACGCACCGTTTCCACTCGCGTATGTTCGGCCACATGTATTTCCTGACAAGCGACCGCATAGGACGGTTGGCCGGAAGGTTCCATATACGCCGGAAGAGGTCGTATTCATATTGCACCCGAGACGACAGACTGATATCCGTATCAAGTATCTCTATATCTTCCTGTATCTTGTCCTTGTCCGACTCTAGATGTGGGACGCACCTTGTATCTGCCATTATAAAAGTCCAAGTTTTTGTAAACGTGGAATAAAAATAATATATATGAATTTCAATTTCAACTATGACCGGCAACCTTGTTTTTTGGATATCGCTGATGCCGATACGATGCATGGTTTCTTGTATTTCATCATAAAAATGGTATGTATCATGTTCAGTACGCCTGCTACGGCAGGAGTCATGCCGTGTTTCATTCGAATAATGGCAGATGTCCACCGTCTCTTCACCATGGATACAATATGATATATGGCCAATGCTAAGAAAAACAGGTAAACGACTGTGTAGATCCGGTTCGGCATACAGGACAAAGATACATTTTCGATATTTGAATTTCAATTACTGTTGACAAATAGGAAGAATAAAGCTATATTTCCAATATGCAACTAAACTTGAAACAATACGACAACGAGACGTTGACAGATGGTCTCGCATTGGTAAAGTCTATAGAGGACCTTGGATACGAGGCGTACCTCGTTGGTGGCTGTGTCCGCGACATGGTTCGACACCAGCTCGGACAAATCGACGACCTTGCTGTTCATGACATTGATATTGCGACGTCAATGCCCATGGAACTGTTGCCAAAGCATTTCCGTACAGCCAGTAATAACGGGGAAAAGCACGGCACGATCCTAGTTTTCCAGAACGAGACGCCGTTTGAAGTAACGCATTTCCGTACCGACGGTGAATATACGGACTGTAGGCACCCAGAACATGTCACGCTCACAGAATCATTCAAGGAAGATACCGCTCGCCGCGATTTCACAATCAACGCCCTTGGCCTCAAGTGGGACGGTACTGTCATTGATTACCATGGCGGTGTCGACGACATCAAGAACAGAATCATTCGCACGGTTGGTGAACCGGAAGACCGCTTCAATGAAGACGCGTTGCGTATCATCCGTGGAAACCGGTTCGCCGCAAAATTCGGATATTCCATCGACAACCCTACTTCCGGTGCAATGGGAAAATGCGGCCCGCTTATCGAACATTTGTCAAACGAGCGGATACGTGACGAAATACTTAAGGTGAGTGACAACAACGATACCTTGTTGACTTTTGTTGGAAAACTGTCTTGGGTCAATGCGTGGCGACATGTCAAGGCGTTCCAGTTGTTGGACAGAAACGCGCTGATATCCTTCCTGCAGAACAATGAATATCAGATATCCAGGGAAAATGTGATTCCGGTAATCGCATATTTCGGTACAGAAGACAACCTAAACGCGCTAGTGCCTACCCGAGATGAAACCAAGCTGTATAAGTGGATGAAAACCTACGGAAGGGCATATAGCCTGGAATTTTCCGACGAACGGTACTGGACCGAACTCGTGAAGTTTGCGTCCAATGACTACAAGCTGGCACTGGCTCTAGATAGCGCCTCTAGGCGAGATCGGTCATGGCTGCCATGTCTGCTGCCAGCCAGATACATATTCTTGAATCAAGTCGAAATCAAGAAAAGGGTGTCCAACGTGGTAAAGTCGATGGGCATCGCGCAAGGCAAGGAATACGGCGAAACCATGGACCGGCTTCTGGAAGAAGAATATGCCAAAGTGGCAGGCGCGTTTCCGACTACTATCATCACCTCACAAGGAAAATGTAAACTTGTCTATTCAATCACATCGATTGAACCGGTAGAATGACATGGACGAAAAAAGAAAACCGCCTCCCTACTGGGCGACGGCTTTTTTTTGTATGAAGGAAACAGTTATTTCTGGTCGAGATATCTGAAGATGAATTTCTTGTAGTTGCAATATTGAGTCCATCTAGTGCCATCGTACAGTTCAACGCAGCGGTCGCTGTAATCGAAATTGTGCCTTTCCATTGTCTGCTCGATACGGTTACCGTCGGCGTCGACTACGCAGAGTTCCACCGGACGGTGCCATTGCGTCCCGGTCAGTATGGCCCCGGTCAGCACCAGCGCGAACAGTACTATGAAAAATATGAACCTGAACATGAATTCTAACCGTTCATGCTCTCGCCGTACAACCTCTATCCCGCTGAATATCATAGGGATAGCAGTAAGAATTGAAAAGAATATGCATAGAAATAGAAAGATTTGCATATGTTATTCCTTTTTGTATGCTGTTAAATATAGCAATTTTTAATTCAAATTACTATTTTTATCGATAAACTGTCAGCGTCTTGAGGAATCCCATGGAAACGAAACAATACATGAACCACGAATTTTCCTCGGTAGATTCAAACCAAGGATCTCCATGCACATAGGGGGACTGTATGCAATTTCATAGAATTCCGTCAATTATTGCCTGCATAGCATTGTTGATATGCCTGTTTGCTGCCATATTGCGACAGTCTACTGAGTCCACGGATACGATCGACACAGCATATTCATCGCATGAAAATGTATCGGATACGGTGGAAGTTGTCGATACAACCGAAATTCTGCTAGACAAGAGGACATTCGTATGTGCCGGCGACATAGACCTTAAAGTATCCGACATAGGCATAGTGGAGTTCACATGCAACGTGGATGGCAACAAGATAAATATCACGACCAATCCACAGGACATCTTCGTGACGAAGACATACAAGAAAGTACTTATCGGCGAACCGGCCGAGGATGAAATCTCGGAATAACGGTGCGCTAGTAGTATGCGTCCCCTATTCTTGTGAAGGATGAACGCATCTCGTTAATTTCTATACGGGTGATTTTGTTCACCACCTTGTACAGTGCGTCGCATGAAGACATGTGATGTTTTTCTAACGAAAAACGCAGGTCCGACATAAGGTCGAAGTCCAGCCATACTGGAAGCCTATTGTCGTATACGGTATGTAACGCTGCCATAATGTTCTGCCTGACGTAGTCATATATATTTGTTATGTCGGGTACGATCAGAACAATACTTGAATCACCATCAAAAATCTCTCGGGAAATTACGTTACGGAACACCAGGTTGAACGACAACTTCCTTGTCCGTTTCCCGAAATGGAATACGAAATGTAGGCGTATCCTCTTGTATGCGGAACGTATGCTGTATGCAATGGCCGATATGTAGATAATCCATTTCAACATATAATGTTCGGAAGTCCGTTGAAAATACGTATGGCGGTATCCACCGACTGTAATGTGCATCCGGTATCAGTAATACCTTTCAAGTTCTTCGACCGGAACTTGCTGAGCTCGTCCTTTGTCCCTATTATTACTCGAAGGTCCAAACCTTGCGGATACCTATGTAACGCAAGTAGCTTGTCGCTGATCATATTCTCCAGCCGGATTGCCAAGGACTCCGGGTATACGCTGGTGCTTGCTTGCAGTTTCCGTACAGAACCGCTGTACCATACATTCCGTGACATTGTCCGAGCGTCGTTGAATATAAGAGTACAGTACCACTTGGCGTATGAACGCTCGTACGGTATATTCGCTGTTATCAACCGGAATCTCATACTTATATAACTCAACGGCTTATTGAACACGGCCACAATTACTGCCAAATATATACATAACTGAGCAATACGTAACATGGAGCTGTCACCTCACCGGGTCGCATCTTTTATATCTCTAACTATTCTGGTGCTAAGTATCGTGCGCATATCCCTTGATGACTTCGCGCTGATATCAGTGGATATCTCGTTAAACGACTTGATTATCGTCTTTATTAAATTACGCCGGTTTGGACTTATTTGGCTGAACGCGTACCTTACATGACGAGACTCGGTAGTCCATTTAACTTCATTAACCAGTTCTCTATGTTTTATGACCGATACGCAACAGCTGATCCCACTGTCATGTGGACAGCAGTTGTTCTTCTTGAGATTCTTCGTGAGATTTTTCTTCAGTTCGTTCCTCAGGACGATTTCAGGGTCTATAATTGCTTGCTTCCTATGCAACGGATCTATGTATCTGAACTTGCGTAATACGCCAAAAAATATGACGTGGTCAATCGAGAATGTCAGCAATGCGTATACACGGCATATCGTACCTTTCCTCCGGTAATGGACGTCATCAATGTATCTACGTGCGAGCGACAAGCATTTAACTACATGACGGCATGCCAGTGCAAAGAATAGAACATATAAAGAGTTCTGTAATAGCATTTGTTGCCTAATGATTCGAGTTCAGGTACTTCTTTATACATTCATTAAGATGATGAATGCTTATATTCCCGTTGTCCGGATGGTAGCCCATAAATCTCGTTACAGAATCGTCCAGTTTCGGCTTCGCCGTTATGAACGCCCTCATAATAACGTCGATGTATTTGCGGTCCCATTTCGACGTAACGCGGCGCTTCAGTTTCTTGACGTCGTGGGAAACCAGCAACTGGTCTATGGCCTTGCGCACGCGACCACGTGCCGGTATCGCGATGACGCTGTAGCTCACATGCACAAGACCGGTCTTCAGGTCGCATACAAACGCATTAGCCGCACGATCTACCTCATGGCGTATCTTTACCACCGCAGTGCGTTCGTCCATGTAACCGGCACTGCTGTACGAGAATTTCCGTATACTTCCTATCCATCCTTCACCATCGACATCTGTAGAACTCAATACGATGGCCACGTCGACTGTCCCGCGCACGCCTCGAGACATCATGCGCAACTGGGATACGAACCAGGATACGCTCACCACTACCCGGCGAACCGCCAGGACCGCGAACGACGCATATATGAACAGCTTGACCGACGTCATATACCGCAAATATAGTATTTTTCCTTTCGGCACGTTGAATGTCCGATCAAAAATTGCTATATTTGCATATTATGAAAAAACTCACAAAACTCACAAAACGCACCCGGTCCATGCTGATGGCCGAAACAAGGAAGCTCGGCATAGAGTCCACGGAGCTGGACTCGATACTGGAGAACTCCGACGCACATTATATGTCGCGCGAGGAACTCGTGTGCAATCCGACTTGCACCATCGGTGGGAGGCCGGTCATCATCCTGGACCGCTGTACCATACCTATAAGCCAGTTCGACCAAGAAATCATCCCCACAGAAATTCAAGTACAAGACGACACTACGGTCGTGGTGTTCAACAGCGTTTTCAAATACCCCGTCTCGTGCTCGCTGGGAAAGAACTCGTCAATATACTTTGTCGCGTGCGAAATTGACGGATATTTGACGGTTTCCAGCTTGGCCGGGTTCGACTTTGATTCGATGCTCCGCATTTTATCGTCTAGCTTGTACAATGTTGGCTGCCGTTACTTGGCCAGCGTAGTCGTGTGTGACTGCACCGTATGCAACGTGTCCAGTCTTCTCGACATTCAACGGGTCATTATCGAAAAGGTCAAGGCGCCAGAGATCCGTATATCGTATACAAACGACAATCTTAGCATTTCTTCCTCTACAATCGACAAGATGAACATCGCGAATTCAATACTGACCGACCCTATCAAATTCAAAACAACGTCGGTAGGCTTACTGTGCATCGATGATTCCATCGTCAATTTCAAGATCGACCGCACTACATTCAGCATAGTCAAGCTGGTCAACTCGCTCTTGCAAGGCGACACGGTCAAGGCGACCGACCTGCTGTCGAATACGCTGTCACATGGCAAAATTGAACAGAACCCGTTCGTAATGTACAAAAAGGCACGTTTGCTCGCAAAAAAACGGTTTTCCGGATGCATAATAGGCATCTGCAACGTATTCGTCAAACTGCTCGTACCTGCACACGCGGAACGGCATTACGACGCATATGGCGGAAAGATACGTGTGTCCGAGGCTAAGGTACTCGAAGTAATTCCGGACCCGAACGACCTCGAAAGTAGGAAGTGCCCAACACGGTCCACCCCGCTCACCAAGGTGACTGTAAGCAGCAACTATGACCACAATTTCGTGTACAAGGTCGGAAAGACCGTGCGTCCGGTCAAGCCGTTCAACCAGAACAACGTGACATGCGCATCCGGCATACACGGTTTCCTCACGATGGACGAGGCGGCCAAATACGTTTTATAGGAACATGATATGACTGACGACGAATTCGCCAAAAAAAGGAAATCCGTTGAAGTGGCTCCGTACGCGCTGTACGACACGCTGCACGAACTGATCAAATCTGGATGCCGGTGCGCAGTGTCGAAGGAAGACGAACGACTGGTAATCCATTTCGCAAGGATTACCGACCCGGACGACCGAAAGGAAATCGCAGCAACATGCAAGGGCGACAAAGTGGCCGTCCTGGAACCTACGGAACATCCGGAAACCGTCAACAAAAAACTATACGCCAGGTACCTGCAGCTGAAGAAGAAATTCGAGCCGAAGAGCGAACCGGAAAACGGCGAAAAATGCCCTGGCCAACCGTCCGTCGTCATTAACGGACCCGACAACGACATTCCCCCACTCGAACTTAATGCTAGGTTATCCGTCAACGGATCCACGGAATACCGGTGCTGGAAATGCAACCGGTGGAAACCGGCGTCCCAGTTCACGGACGAAGTCTACCTAACATATCCACCGAAGTACCTGTGTCTGGAATGCACGAGCCACCAGGCAAAATACAAGGAACCTGTACTCTACACATGCACCGAGTCGATCCACGACCTCAGATTCCAGTCTGGGACGTTCTCCGCACAGGACACGGAACAAATAGAGAAAATCACGTTTGAAACCAGACTCTGTGTGATCGCCCTGCTGTACGCCGTCAACAGTGACGAAGAATTCCGGCTACTCGATCCAGCAAAGTGCTCGGTAACTTACGATGTCGACGGAAACGTGGTGCTGAAATACCGGGAACACTTCGACGGTCAACAGTTCTTCAAGGGAAAAGACATCCTCGCCCTAGTACCCGACTACAAAAACGGATCGGTCCATCCACTCACGGCGTTCCCCGACGGAATAGAAAGGCACAGTGACGCGGCCGGTGTATTCTATACGTACCGCCTATCAGACAAGGCTATTCCCACCAAAATTGTTGCTAATTCAAAAACTGAAGAATTTCCTAATTTATAATATGGAGTAATTATGAAAAAGTATTTAGTTGGATTGACATTCCGTTATATTGAAAGCAACCATGAGACATATTGTATCTTGGACGAGAATGATTATAACGAATACAAGAAGTTTTTCTGCGAAGTCTGTAAACCGCTTTCCGAAAGCGGAGAAATGTTTGGCGAAGACGGAGAACTCGACGCTGAACCTGGAATTTCTATCAGAGAAATTCAGATAGGCCTTGAGCAAGCTATCGAAGTGACACCAGAAGTGGAAAAGGCAATAAATTTATTACGTTTTATTTTGCCTTCGCAGACTAGCGCATTACATAGTATTAAGCAAGAAATTTTAGATAATAATTATCTCGAAGAATAATGAAACTTGAAGATATTCCAAATAGACGAGGAAACAAGATGAAATCGATTCGCAATTTCGTTTGAACCTGGCTCCCTATGAAATAAGGTGAATATGAACTGTATGGAAGAAGCAAAACAAAATCCGAATCCGGAAAACGACTATTTTGCGAAATGGCAAGAAGCCGAACGTAAAGTAGCTGAACTCGAGAAGAAACTTGAAAATAGCCAGGCAAGCATGTATTGCGATGCCGTTGACGCCAATATGCTCAATGTCAAGTACCAGGATAAGGTCAAGCGAATGACCGAATGCCTGAAGAACTGCAAAGACGTGTTCAATGCGGTAGGGCCCGAACTTCTCGGAACCTATAATATCCTGTTGATTCAAGGTGTAGCGTCGGCTCAGAATTGGATTCAGAGTATTCTGGATGAACCTGAAATTAAGTAAATAAAATTTTCAAATAAAAATAAAATGGAAACACCGCCATGCCAAACGAATTCGTAAAACTACGTACCATATCGGGTTGCGCATCCTTCCGGAAAGCATCCGTCATCGACTTCATCTTCGTTAAACGGAACGATCCCGCCACCAGGAATCCCGTCTACTCGGTCGACATCGAGCTGCAGACTAGCTCATCTACATCCGTACAGCGCGGATTTTCAATACCTTCCGAGAAAGATTTCGACGAGTTCGTCGTACAGATGAATTCATAATTGTAAACTTTAATTTACATTCTCGCGACTTATCTTGCCGTCCATCAACAACTTGCGGTATACCTCGCGACGGTAGTCCAAAAACACGCCGCGCATACGTCCGTAGCCGATCCCGTACTTCTCGCGGTAGTCGTCCAGACCGTAGCCCTTCCTTATGTGCAAATATCCGTCATTGCCAGAATACTCGTATCCGGGCGGTATCCCGTCCACCGTTACGATCCTCCCGCCGCGCAAGTCGGTCACGTACCTGGACGATACCGAAGACAGCACGCCGGCCACGTACTCCACGCCGTAACACTTGCCGCTCGGCAAGGTGACCTGCGTGTAGCTGTAGTACGTCACGCCGCCGTTCTCTATGCCGAAATACTTGAAATCCACCTTGTCGAGGTTGCCTAGCTTGTACGGCATGTACCCGCGCAACTTCACGTCGGTCAATATCGACAGCTTACGACGAACAGACCTGTATACGCCGCTTGCAGCCAACACCAGCACAACAATCATAATCGTCCACTTGGACGACAGTTCCGCCAGACGCCTCATTCCGCGCCATGCGCCTATCGCCACCGTGGAAACCGCGGCCAATGGAACAATTACTCTATACATTAGAACCTCGCGGAAACCTTGTTGAACTCCAGGCCTTTTATTCTATTCACTATATATTCCGCACATTTCCTTTCACGAGGATAGTCTATTATGAACTTGGATAAGTCCAATCCACTGTCAATTATCTTTTCCAGTGTCTTACCTCGGTGACGATTGATTCCGGGATAGTCTATCCATATCCATACGACGTAATCTACCGGATTAAACAGTATACGCTTCCTGCGACATTCACCATCGCGGACAATGTGCCCATAGACGGCGTCACAGTACTTGGCCCCTTTCACGGCCAATCCGTTCGCCACCTTTCTACTGACGTTGCTGTACGGGTATTGAAGAACATGTGTCCGGTTTACTATAAGGTACTTCTTATTTACTTGGCCATCTGAGTGATCTACTGCTAATACGGCGCAGTGCACTGTAACCGAATGCATCCGGCCAACGTATGACCTCGTGTACTTGTCGTAACCTCGTGACATGTTCCTGACAACCCTAACTAGGCCGAAGGCCACAAGCGAAATATATAGGAACATCGCACCCATGTACGGAAATATAGCAAAATTTCCTTGCTTTTGAAAACTGCAATTATTACATTTACGAAAGAAATGATGTAATTTGTATTACAAACAAGGAGAACCATATGGCGACCGAAAGACAAGTAGTTTCCGTTTCCCTCACGCAGCAGCAGTCCGATTTCATCAAGAACCGTCCGGAAGGACAGTCCGCATATATACAGACGCTCATCGACAACCAGATGAACCTACCCACAAACATGCAACCGGATATCCCAGTAATTCCTATATCGCTGGAACACTTCATCATTGACAATCTCGATCCGAATCTTGTCGTTAGAAACGATTGTGACGATGTGTCCGCATGTAACCGGTTCCATATCGGCGAAAACCATAACGACATGACACTAACTATATGTCAAATGGTTGACAAAGGATTCGTCACTTCATGGCTAACCTGTAGACTGCGACATTATGGGCACTTGCCGAATAACCGATACATACTGGACATAGACCTACTAAGCAGATTCCGTCCGAACTGTCAACCATTCTCGTTCGAGACAAGAAGCGACTTGTTGACATACCAACTCGGTAATGAATCCAACCTGGTAAAGGCTTTCCTGGATACAGCGGAACGACTGTTTCCAAAGAAAACCGAATCTGGCCAAACCAACCCCGACCTAGATTCCCTTCCAAACGCCATATATAACAACAGGTTCGTGGTCAGCTTTTTCTCCCCCATAAAGAACAGCCCGTGGAACCTTCCTGAACTGCCGTATTACGTCAATCGCGTGGAGTTCAACAAGGACGAAATCAAGATAGCTTTCCTTGACAACGAGTCGTTCGCCCTTCACAAGTTCATGAAAAAGCTGTACGGACTAGTGTCTATAGACATAACGACCGTCAAGTATGACGACGGGTCGGACATAGAGACTACAAGGTACAACTGTTGCGTATCCACGACAAAGCCGCCGTACAGGACAACGCTCGTATACAACAGCAAGGCCGACATATGCAAGACCACGGTCCAGTTCATTGTTCTGCAACAGGATGACGTAAACAAGTTGAACCAATGGCCCCTGTACTTGGCTGAATACGCAATCAACGACAAACAGTTCTTATCCAATCCGGCTCTGCTAACGCATTTTGGTCTTGGTGAAAAACCCGAAGATGATTCCATGTACTACAGCTTCTCTGATGCAGACAAACGCCTATTGACCATTACAATAAATAACTCTGACCACGACAAGTCATTTGTCATACACAATCAGCAAGACACTGAACGATACAAGGCGACTTTCGTACTGTCCGACCGGGAATACCTCCACATCTCCGTTATCGACATTAACGACCCAATTTCCGTACAGCCAATCACAGTAGTCAAGACATCGTGGACAACTACACTCGACGAGAACGACGTGGCAAAACACCAGACTTGGTGGAACGGCGATGATATCAAGTGGCTGACTGATATACTGGACAGTTACAATATCAGCTACCCAGTGCAGCTATGTATCAACAGGTTCTTCGATCACCTTGACGAGGCATCCAATCTTGGATCAAGATACAGTCCAGACGTCCAGATGGCCATGCTTGTCGAAGACTACGTCAAGGCTGCCAAGGCGATGTACGGCAAAGCAGTCAGAGGATGCGGTGTAATCGTTGACGACACGAAAACATTCACCATGCGTACATCACAAGGCTCGGTCTCCTTCACAAAGAAAGGAGAAACCATCCCTACGTCATTCAAGCTCACCATGAAACCGCACGAGTCCGGAAAGTTCGCCGTACGTGTCGAATCTTACGGAACCAAGTATGTCCACCCAACAGTCATCATGGACAAGGAAATGGCCGACAACATAGCAACATTGTTCGACAACAATGACGAAAAGACACCACAGCAATTCTTGGATATCCCCCTCGTGCTGTACACCGCATCGGCGTCACTGGTCGACTTGAAAGAGAAGAAAACAATTTCCGATACAGAAGCCGAATACCTGAGGAAACTGGTGCTGGCCAACAGACTGGCCGTAATCGCCATAATATATGACCAAGAAGGAAAGAAATTCCTCATACTGACACCGGAAAAGTGCAGCCCCGCTATAGACCAGAATGGAAACCCGGTGCTCATGTATAAAGGACTCGACACGACCATTTACTACAAACCCAGTGACATCGTAGTCCTAGTACCCGACTACGACCGTCAGTCCGTAGTTGCGCTGAACACGTTCCCAACCAATATAGCTAGACACCAGGACCAGTCCGGCGTGTTCTATACCTATACCACTGCTTGTACCACTACGTAAAGTTTTCTTTACATTGAATGAATGTCCCATGGCGCAATCAAGTCGGACTCCTTCAGGTACCCGTCCTCGACTAACCGAACATATACAAGGTTGCGATACGCGGCTATCATCTCGGTCAACCTATCGTACTTAGTACCGTACGTCCTGCAGTACACTTTGAAACCGTATTCCGTTATCATGTTCGGCCTAGGCAAGTCATACCTTATGTACATCGAATAGCCAGTCCTCCGATCGGTCACCCGGTTGTATAGGTCCCAGATGAGCCTGTCCATGTACTCCACGGGTATGTCACTCGGTATGTACATGTAATGCATGCTGTAGTAGTTGCCATTAGCTATACCGGTATGAGTAAGGGCGAAAAACATAGCCACTGTCCTCACATTCATCACACGTAGCGTGCTGGTACGCCTACTGCCAAGATACTTGTGCACGAATCTCATGCGATTGCGCAATGACCTTATACATCCGGCCACAGTCAATACAAGGAAGGTACTGTATAGGACTATCTTACCCATAGCCCCAAATATAGCAAAATATCCCCCTATATGAACCTCTCTGCACCCCCAGGGCAAATTTTTCAAAATTCGGCCATTTTGGACACGTGGGAAAAGGGGGTAGGGGGTCCGGTACCCCATACAAAAACATCTTCCCTATATAGACAAGCCAGACCCCCCAGGTATACTAGATCTGGTCGGATATAGGGGTATATGCTAAAATTTTGATTTTTTTTCTATGTAACATGAAATAATATCATCTTTTTCAACTGTCTTGTATAGGATGTACTATTATTGAAGGGTGGATACTAGGAGGGACTGGCAGGGACTGGCAGAGCTGGCTGGGACTAGGAGGAACTGGAATGGACTGGTAGGGACTAGTAGGGAAGGTTGCACGAAGTTGCGCCGGGACCCGCAGGGTCCCTTCCCCGGTAAACAGGAGACACTTATTACTGCTCAATTGTGCCCTACGGGGTTCTTAGCCTAGGGTAACTTAGCCTAGGGTAACTAGGCAGACCTAGGCATCCAGGTAGACAACCGCTATCCTTATTACCCTAGATACCCTATACGGCGACTTTGGACTGACTAAATCCAAGCGGGACTGCCCTAGACGATTATACCGATACTGTGAGCCGTTGGGGCTTACGAGCCGTAGTGCTACGGCATCTAGCACGCCACCACCAATAAGAGGTACTCTTATGAAGAAGCTGAACATTGAACTCTTAGCCAAACTGTCTAACAGTTTCGCATCGTTCCATTATGATGCGGACGTGGAACTAGTCCAGAAAGCACGTGTACCTACCTTGTCCAAGGCGGACAAGGATAACGGGTTGACCGAAGTTGACCTCGAAAAGCGTATCACCGCTTTCAACACCAATATGGCGAAAGCGGGTGTTACCCCGCTCGCCAAGGGAACGCCTAATCCCTTCAAGGTGGTTCATAAGACCTCTGACTATGTTGTAACCCTTGGAGCGAAGCTCAACTATGTCAGAAAGGTGGAAGCCACAATGAAGCGTGGCGGTGTTGAAGGCTCTTACTTTAAGAGCCACCGCAAGCGTGGAATGTTTCCGGTGTTCTCTGAGCTTATCTATGTAAGTGATGACCTTCAGACAATGTATTTCGTTGCCTACCGTATTAGCACCCCTAAGACGGTATGGACGGCGGACGGCAAGACGGTCAAGAAAGAAGAAATTTGCCAAATCATCAAGGATAAAAAAGTTTTTGACCGCCTCTGTGGGGTCAATACAAATTACACAATCAAGGATATTGATGGGTGTGAAATTTATCAACAGAATGAAGATGGTTCTGTGAAAATTGATGAAAATGGCAATCCGCTCACAATGACGGTGGCATACCAAAATATTAACATGGAAAATGCCATTGTCAAAATCAAGGGTGAGCCAATTAAGTTCACTACCGATGAAGATTGGTCAGCAGATGAATTAGCTAAAATCCGAGATGCCTATTATGAAAAATTGGCAAAAGAAAATGAAACTGAAACAACCGCCTAGACCCTAGGGCGGTAGCCCCCTTAGGGGGGCACAAATAAATTCTACTTACCCTGGGTAGAATTTATTTGTGCTTCGCGTGGTGGCGGTTAGGCGGAGCCTATTTTAGGCTCCGCCTTTTTTGCTTTTACAGAAAATATAAAACACTGGCTGGGCGGTGACGGGACTGCTCGTGACTTTTTATAAAAATAATAACTAACAAAAACCACAACAAAAAACCTTAAAAAGGGGGCTAAAATGCGTAAAATTCTGTTTACAATTATGGCGGTGGCAATATCCGCGTTTGCGGTGGACTTGCCAATTTGCGAGGAATTTAATTTAGAGTTTGGCGTTGATTGTGTATCAACGGACAAACAAGCCGTAATAATAACATATCATGAAGATGGTTCACGCACCTATGAGTATTTTAATGATGGAAAAAAGGCATATTTGGAACTAGGGGCAAATCATAATTCTATTTATGCCAATAGCGGTAAAAGGTCGCTGGCGGTGGCTAATATCCCTAGTGACGACAAAGAAGAGTATATTAGGCAAGTGTTTGACGCTGTATTAACCGATATAGACTATTGACAAAAGGGGCGAAGCCCCTTTTTTAGTTCCCCTACCAGGAAGGGACTGGCTAGAAGTAGGCGGGACTGCTTTTAATAATTATACTGATTATGTAAGGCGGTTGAGCCTTACGGAAACCACGCAACAATGGAGTTTGTTATGGCTTGGAAAAAGACCCATAAAACTGCTAGCCAAGTGGCTAGTGAAATCCAGTCCGACATTACCGACAAGTTCATCAAATGCCTTGAGCAAGGCACTATTCCTTGGCGTAAGCCCTGGAACGCCACCGAAAACGGCTACTTGAAGTCCGATGGGCACTCATACTCCTTTATGAACGCCCTCTTGCTCGCCATCACTGGCGGTTCTGTTGGGGAATACGTCACACTGAACGAGATTGCGTCTAGAACCAAGACGTCCATCAAGGACGGCACAGTGTGGGGAGCGTTCATTAGGGATAAGGACGGCAACTTGCCCAAGTCCCATACGGTGTACTTCTACTCTATGGTAGAGTACACACGAAAGGACTCCGACGGCAAGCCCCTGACAGATGAAGACGGCACCGAGATAAAGGGTCGCTATCCGATTCTGAAAGCATCCCACGTGTGGCACGTGGGAACGGAAGTTAACTGCCCCTTGAAATTTGAAAAGAAAGGGGAAAAGAAAATCGTGAATCCGAACCACGAGTGCGAAGCACTTGCGATTGAATACTCCGCTAGGGAAAGTATTAAAATCACTCACAATCCAAGTTCGGCTTTCTATTCGCCGAGCAGAGATATTATTTCTGTTCCCGAAATCAATCAGTTCGTGAGCACCGAAGAGTATTACTCTACTCTGTTCCACGAGATGGCCCATAGCACTGGTCACGAAAAAAGATTAAAGCGTGACTTGGGCCGTATGGGTTCAAATGATTATTCATTTGAAGAGCTGGTCGCAGAAATAAGTTCTTGTGCACTCTGCCACGATAAGGGCATCGCAACAGATGAAACAGATAAAAACTCTGTCGCCTATGTCCAAAATTGGGCAAGGGTTCTGAAAGCAGACCCGACAATGATTGAAAAGGCGTGCCGAGCAGCGAACAAGGCGGTAAACTTCATCTACAAAGGCAAATAAAGCCAAAGGGGGGACGGCGTAAGCCGTCCCCCTTTTTATATAGGGTGAGAACATTTTCAAGGGGGTTCGTAATGAACTTTGACATAAAATTGATTGTCGTTTTGATTGTCGCCTTGGTCGTGACAATTAAAGTTTTCGCTGGGGCAAAGCCGCTTCCGGTCATCGTGGGCTTCTGTGGCGTGTTTACAATGCTTCTGATGACCACTAATTTAATTCTTTCCAAGTTCTAGGGGGGATTATGGGCGAAAAAATAGTAGGCAATGTATTAGTGCTGGGAATATTGTTCCTGGCCATCGTGCTGGATGCATTAACCAATTTTTAGGGGCTAAAGCGTCTTGCCCATAGAATAGACGCAACAAATAAAAAGGGAATAGTATGGCAAAAAGAATAACGAATTCACGCGGAACAAAGCGAGTAGGGGGCTAGATGAAAGTACAAATAATCAATGTACGACTGAAGCCCATATTCACGGCGAAGCCGTGGTGGAGGCACAAGGGACACTAGAATGGAACTGGCTTGATCCCGTCGGGACTGCCCTTGACGCTTATAAGAACTATGTAAGGAAGTTAAACAATCAACCAAGGAGTTAATATGGGATATGCAATTGTCAAGGGTAAATACCATAAGGGCCCAAAGAAAAACACCAGAAAGAGGAAGTTCAACAAGCCTACGTTCGGCAAGCCTACCGACGAAGAGGTCAAGGTGGTGCCGGCAGCCAAGCCAACCGTCACCAGCAGCGTGGTCAGCGATGACCGCCGTCCGAGTGGCAACTGTGGCGGTATGGGTGGCTTCATCGGACTGTTCGGCGGTCTTGACCTTAGCGGCTTCGGCGGTCGTCGTCCGAGTGCTCAGCCCACCGCTCAGCCCACGGTCGGCAAGCCTACGGCTCAGCCCACGGCCGACACCAAGGGCGAAGTGGTTGTGGGCTACATCGTCCGCAAGCCCAACGGCGAACTCGTTATCCGATTCAAGTAGAACGCAATGGGCTAGGGAAACACCCTAGCCCCTTTTCACCATCAGCAACGAGGTAATATCATGATGAGGACTAAAAGGGTTCGCGTGAACGGAAGGGACTATGTAATAGAAACATTCATTAACCTGGCACTGGCGGCAAAGGTAATGGAAAAGAAACTTTAACCAAGGGGGTTATCCAAGGGGGCGAAGCCCCCTTTTTTACTTGTATCTTGCCGGCGGACTGGCTTGAACCGGTCGGGTCTGGCCTTCCCTTTTATAATAACTATGCAAGGCAATGACGCCTTACACAACAACGGAGTTAATTATGGCAATTGAAAAGTCCACATTCAAGGGTTTCGTGTTCAGCGGAGCAAGCGAAATGTTCATCAAGACAAACAAGGGTGAATACAAGGGCGTTGACAAGGATAAGGTTATCCCCAAGGTTACTGTCACCGATGATGCTGTGAGCGTCACCTACTGTGTTGACGGAACGGACCACGCCGAACTCTATGTGAAGAGCGAGGACGGAAAGCGTATGGAAATCGCACCGCGGACAGAGTTCTCAATCAACACCCACGTGCTGGTGCCGATGAGTGGCTGCTTGCAGACCCGAACGTTCAGCCTGGTTGACGGACGCCTTGCCATCAAGGGCTTTATGTCCGACGGTTGCCTGAGTGAACACACCTATGTGCTGGAAAACGGAACCTACTCCGCCAAGCCTGGTTACGGATTGTGCCTTGACCTTGGTCTGACTACTGACGAAGTCGGATTCCACCAGAAAGACGAAGCCGAATTCTTCAACGAGTTCACCGCCGACGGAGAAAAGCACAATTCCTATGCGTCTAGGGTGATTCCTGTCAAGGAAAAACTTGACGCTGCCAATGCCTTGATTCAGAAATTGTTTGCTGACCTTGACTCTATGGGCTTGACTACCGCTTTTGATACGGAGAACGGAGAGATTGGGGTCATTAACAAGCTGAACAAGGACGAATACGAACAAGACGACAGCGGTAACGACGAATTTATCTTTATGCCCGACTGGCTTGCAGTAAAGACATTCTCTCCAGTTAACTCTATCTATATGAGTGACTGCTGGGGAATCAGAATCAAGCGGTAAAAGGGTCGCCCCCTATGGGGGCACTCTTTTTTTAATTTGATGGGCGGTTCCGACTGGTTGAGACTGGTCGGGGCTGCCCTTCCCTTTTATAATAACTATGTAAGGCGATGAAGCCTTACGGCACAACGGAGTCTAATATGAAAGATACAGAACTGTTTGACAGCGACCGCGACGTGTCTGCCGAGGAAATCAAGGAACACTGCGAAGCCAACGAACGACCCGTTCCTGCCGATGGCAGCGACGAGTGGTGGGATATCGTGAATTCCATAAGGGAATGGGAATGCGACGACTTCCGAGGCGACGCTTGCTACCACTTCGACCTGGGACGTTGCCTTGTGAGGGGTTACGCTGGTCTATGGACTGGTCCTGCCGAGGGAGGCAAGGTGATGAGGGTTGATCGTGGCGAGGACCTGTTCTTTATGGACGTCGACCGAGTGAGGGTTGTCCTGGAGGACGACGGCCTCGTGGTCTACGGCTACCATCACGACGGCACGAACCGCTACGTCGTCTACCAGCTGACCGAGAGGGGCGAGAAGTTCATCGAGAATCACGAGGACGAACTTAGTCCTAGGGAACTGCACGACCGCCTAATCAAGGCTCACCTAGTGAAAAGGGTGACAAAGAAAATGGTATTTCCGAAATAATTCTTAACTCCGTGGAGGGCGGCCCAGCAATGGGCCGCCCTTTTTGTTAACAAGGTATCAACTAGATATACTATATGTTTCAAACATTTTATATACACTGACCGAACACAGTCGGGTTTGCCCAGCTGGGTTATACTGTATATGTAACAAGTGAACAACGGAGGTAAACAATGAAAGTTTCCACAATCAAGTCTATGCTTGCTGCCGCCAAGAAGAACGGCCACGCGGAAATCGTGTACAACGGAATGTCTAGCGGCGGTCTGTATTCCAGCAGTTCGTGCCGAGTTCCGGTATTTCTCACCAAGTATCCGGTGGCGAACTATACGTTTGACGCCGAGGCGTTTAGGGAATGCCTCAAAACGGTAGGCAAGACGCCGGAAGAGTTCCTTGACACCGTTGAGGTTTGCGACGGTTTCATTAAGGTAACTATCAACCACCTTACCTATGTTAAGAAGAGCCAATACGAGGTCACCAATATCTTACCCGAGGATTTGGACTGCACCGACAAGAAAGGCTATGGCTACACATATACGCGTGACTATGTAGCCAAAAGCACCTATTCGTTTACTGGGTATACGGAAAAGAACGGTGAAAGGTATCACAATATCCTCATTCCTTTTGAGAACATAGTGTCTATTGTTTGCTAGGGAAAAGTGCTAGGGGGCGAAAGCCCCCTTTTTATTTATGGCGAGATCGAACTGGCTACTGGCTGTGCCGCGTCGGGTCTGCACTAAATCATTATTTATCCTATGTAACCAATCAACCAAAAGGAGTGACTATGAGTCATTATCTGTGCGAACGAGAGTACTACAATGTTAAATTCCGTCCCGGCTATACCGAACAGGACTTCCGGACGTGGTGGAGCCACCAGACCCCGTGCCATCGTGACGGCTGCACTACCGCCTATGTCAAGGTTCATTCTACCGATACCTTGACCAAGGTTCGCCTGGAACGCTACAGGAAAGCCAAGCCAGACCCGTTCCTGGACTGCGAGAATGTCAGTTCCTACACCTGTAACGCGGTGCTTATCGGCATTGTCGGCTGGTGTTCCGAACGAAAGGTTCGCAAGGTGGTGAACCACCATATCCAGGAAGTGACCGAGACACGCACCTACAAGACCAAGCCTACCAAGGGCTTGAAGGGTTCCACCATCTACGCCATCGGTAAGTTCGTAATCAGTTATGACGCAAGGGATTATGACCCTTACGAGCACGGGGACGTTCCGGAAGATGACGAGTGGTAATCTACAGGGGGCGAAGCCCCCTTTTGTGTTTATAAAAATTTACAAAGGAATGACTTTACACGGTCGGGTCTGCCCGCGATATGCATAGTAGATATGTAACCACAACCAAGGAGTCGATATGAAAAACTACGATATCACCATATGCAGCAAGTCTTATGGTGCCGATGACGACCGCGACGCGTTCTATTTGAGTGTCGTCGCAACCAGCGTTGACAAGTGCCTCGCTCAACTTAAAAAGTTCGGCGTTGACATTGAGGACAGTGAACTGGTTGTCGCTGTGTATCACAAATTGGATAACGAGATTGTCAAATCGGCACACCTAAGCAATTACGATGGAAAATTTATATGGGATATCCATCACAAAGGGGAAGTCTGTGGGGATTCTTATTGGACAGAAGACTATGACCCAGAACACCCAGACCCATTTGCGGTGCAAAAGTAGAGCATAGGGGGCGAAATTCCCCTTTTTCTGCTGACACCGATCGCGGACTACTGGCTGTACCGGGTCGGGTCTGCCTTACCGGGTTATACTGTATATGTAACCACAACCAAGGAGATTGAAGATGACTAACTTGAAGGACATGAAGAAGATTACCCTCGACGAACTCAAAGCCGACATGAAGTGGCTTGACGAACAGAAATGCGGTTGTTGCTACCATATTGTAGCAAAAACGGACTGTGGAACCGAGCTAGCCATTGTCGTGGGATGGACTGACGGCTTTGAAAAAGCCCCCGAAGGTACTCCGTTTGCCGACGGCACGTGGCGTATATGTGCCAAGGTGGCATACCAGCATGCCAACAACGGTCTGCAGTGCGACTTCGACATGGACTGGCTCATGCCGTACGACAAGGACACCGCCGACGTGGACGACACAAGCACCGAGGTGGGCGGCGACAAGTCCGACGTGAAGTGGCTCAACGAGCAGGCCCGCCGCGTCTGGAAGGAATGGCGTAGCAAACTGGACGGACTTGCATAAAGAATGGGGCAAAGCCCCATTCTTTTGTTTACAAAAATTTACATAGGAATGACTTTATCTGGTCGGGTCTGCCACGACGGTTTATTTTCTTTATACAACAGCGGAGGAAAATTATGGCAGATGAAACCAAATATAAAATCGGGTTCCGCCTCTATGCGGAAGTTGAACTGACTGCTGAAGAACTAAAGAAGGTCGCCAGTGGCGATTCTCGCTACATTGAATCTTTAATAGAAGGCGGCAAGGTTGACCTTGGTGGCGGCGACAGCTACATACCTCTTTCGTGGCTGCAGGAGAACGAGGAACTGCCTGCGGAACTCAGGGACGAGGTGAGCCGTCTGGCAGAGTTCAATGACATTACTGTAGATGCGTAGACTGGTATGACGACGGCGGGTCTGCCCCGCCGTCTTATGTATTGTATGTAACCTCAACCAAGGAGTTCAACATGAAACGAGTTATGGTAGAAGTCAAGGGCGTCGTATCTGTCACTATCAACGACGGCGACGACCTCAAGGAAGCAATACAGAACGCTACGCTGGACATTGTCCAAGAAATCACGCCCACGAGGGAAGTCGCTGTGGACGACGGCGTTGAACCAGATTGGGTCGTCTACTACAACAAGGAGTTCAACTCCTTGCTCCAGATGGTTCTGGGTTCTGGCTCCAACCTCTCTGATGAAGACGGTCAGTATATCAACGGCGTGTTCGTGCCATTTGACCGTGACATAGTGGGGTCGTGCTACACGGCTCCTGAGGGCTTTGACCCAGAGAACCACGGCGAAATTGACGGCTCGTGCGACGGCGAACTCACGCTGGACGGTAAGGCTCTTGAACAGCAAGAGTATCTGGACCAGTGGGTGGGCTATGAACAGAAAATGGGTCGTATGGGAACAAAAGATTGCCTTATTGGCTATCTTGATCTGAACGGTGCCCGTTGGGGTCTGGACGACTGGATTCTTGTGGCAAAGGGGTAAAAGTGTGGGGCGAAAGCCCCCACTTTTTTATTTGTTTGCTCGATCGATCCGGAGACTGGCCTGGACCAGGCGGGACTGCTCTTGATCGATATAATAATTATACAAACAAGGAGGTCTTATGAAATTAAGGATTTACCAGAATGATTCTATCGGCGACGAACTCTGCCCGGCGTGCGGGTCAGAATTCCCGGCACCGTTTGCTATGACGGCGTGCGACTGCTGTGGGTTCATCTCATTCGGCTGTAACATGTGTCCGCTGGATTACAATACACAGAAGCACCCGGACCTGAAAGCGACCTGTAACGGCAAGGACTGTCCGGCACAGCACGCTGTCCCGGTTCTGTATGCCATCTTCGAGCAGTCTGAGTTTGACAGCTTACCGGAAGCATACCGGGGTCATGTGAATGCCAAGCGACACAGTTACATGAACCTTCTGCTGGGTAACCGGCTGGTCCCGGTCTACACCAGTAAGCCAGTTGTCGGCATAACCACTGTCGATATGGAGAAGTGGCGTGACGGCGACAAGAGATTGACTGGCGTGCCCACTATCTTGAACATTATGGGGGACGAATTACTGGAAGGGGCTTAGCCCCTTTTTATTTGATATTCCTGGATAGGAACTGACTAAGTGCTGGCGGGACTGCTCCTGAACGATATGATAATTATACCAACAACGGAGGTTTTATGAAAATGACCAAGGAACTTAAAAAGCAACTCTCTCTGATTGAGCAGGGCGAAGTGTTGACATGCACCATCATCTTTATGCAAGGGGACACTGAGATACGACGCAATGTGGGTATCGCCATGCCGGGATACGACGGCGAGCCGAGCGATAAGTCTATCATATACTACTGCGAGAGCATGGCTGAGTTCAAGTCGCTGTTAGACCCCAACGCCAATCGGAATGTGGTGGTCGTGTCGTTCAAGGGTCGCAAGGCTGACTACGACACACGCCAGTTGCTCACCTACAAGGCAGACGGCTGGACGCTTGTCCTTGACGGCTACATGGTCGGTGGCCGTTGGGAATACACCGTCATTGACCCAGACGGCGAGCACTACAACGCCGGTAACGACTGGTGCTTCCAAGACGGCAACTGTGACTTCATTGAGGCACCGCTGATTGATGACCTTACAGATGTTCTGATTGATGTAGACGATGTGATGGACGGCTACTTTGGCTACAATGTAAGCCTCATGCCGTCCTACGACAGATGGGTGCTACAAAAATAAAATATGTGTCCGTCAGATTCTGACGGACACTACCTTTTTTAACTTTTATTCGGAGGATACAAACTATGATGACCATCGATGACTATCTGTCCATGAAAAAAGACATTGATTCCTTCGAGGAACAAGTCAAGACAGCCGTTCTGATGATTAAAGGCAAGAAGCCCAGTAATTTTGAACTGGGCTGCCTCAGATTGTCGAGTCACAACGGAAAATTTAATCTGCATACTAATGAACTGGTATACAGTGCTTCTTTCGACGAAGTGATGAAGTTCGTAGGGCAGTTGCCCCAGTTCGCCACTGTGAAGCACATTCCCAAGACGGCTGCCGATATCCAGGTAGGCGATATATATTTCTGTTCGTGGGGTGCCACGATGTTACTGGCTAATTTCTACAAAGTTGTAAAGCGTTCGAAATGCTTCGTGACTCTTCGTGAACTGGATACAGTCGAAAAGGGTGATGACCAGTTCACTGGGACTTCTGTACCGCTCGATACATTCGTCGACCAAAGTAGCGTCTACGACGATGAGAGATTTGTCGATACAGATGGAAAGGTATACGCCCAGCGGACCGTAAAGGTCGACCCCAAGGGCTCGCCGAATCTGTGGTACAAGAAATTCATGTGTTGCCGTCCTTGGGACGGCAAGCCGAAGTTCTTCGACCACTGTGACTAGAATATTTCCGGCGACGCCGCTCGCCGGAATTTATTATTTTTTACTTTACAGAGCGGCATCACGAATCGATAACATAAGGAGACCAAATGGCAAAGAGCAACCAAATCTACAGACCGTCTAAGAAACGTGTTGGAGGATAGCATGGACGAGATTGTGCAGTACGGGTTCCGGATCGAGGGAAGCAGCCGGGTGGCACACCTGGGCATCAATACCGGCAAGGCACTCGACAACCGGGAGATACGGGTAACGCTTACCAAGGACCTCAGGACCTACCGGATCCACCTGGTGGACATGACGGCGAACCGCCGGAAGCTGCTGTCGAGGGGAACCGTCGGTTCAGTGGCATCTGTGATGGCGTCGGCCCGGCTGTTCAAGGCAACCTACGAGAGCCTTGGATAGGAGGCGACCCGGTCACTGGCTGGATACGGTCGGGTCTGCCCCGGCCGGTTATCCAGTCTACGTAACCGGCAACAAGGAGACGATATGACACAGAAACTGGTAACCAAGGAAATCGAGGACGCTATCAAGAAGACGCCGTATGCCTCGACCGACGGCATCGACCGTGACGAGAAGCGGGTCATCGCTCGCTACTTCAACCCGTGCGGTGCCGGCACCTGGTATGTGCTGGAGAACGACGACTGGGAGAACGGCAGGGTAGTGTTCGGTGCCGCCACGCTGGGCTACGGACTGGAACTGGGGCCGTTCAGCCTCGACGAGATGGCCGACGTGCGGCTGCCGTTCGGCCTCCGTATCGAGAGGGACTCCAGTGTCCACCCGTTCAAGGAGACGCTGGGCGAACTGCGTCGCCGCTACGGCGAGGACTGGATGTAGGGATGTACTGTGGACACGGCCGGGTGACTGGCCGCGTCCCTTTTCGCCGTTTGACCGGACAGAACTACTGGCTGGAACCGCTCGGGTCTGCCCTACACGGATATCAAAATCATGTAAGCCAACAACACAACAACCATGGAGGAAACAAATGTTCAGAAAAATTATCGTAAGCGAATACGAAAATGGCCGACCCTGTGTTGAGGTCGTATCCGGAGATGGGTTCGTTCTGACAGCAAATGTGTCCGACATAAATTCGGACACGGACTTGTTTGCCGCAGGCAACACAGGCGATACCTTGATAGACTTGCCTTATATCGCTTCACTTGACCCCAGTCTGGTCGCCTCCGTCGAGGGGCTGGTATATCGGATTAAGGACATGGTTGAAGTCAACGATTGCGGCAAGTGCGTGATGGGCATTGCCGAGGTGCTTGTGGAACCCGGCGAATACTGGCTTACTGACGGCAAGTTGACCGCCATTGAATAGGGCAAGGGGGCGATTATCCCCCTTTCTCTGTTTGCCGGCGACTGGACACTGGCTGGATACGGTCGGGACTGCCCCGTCGCCTTATTAACACTATACAACCAAACAACCAAAGGAGATAGATATGGGATACAGAAGTGAAGTCAAAATCGTTGCTGGCAAGAAGCCCGCTGCGGAAATCCGCAATGTGCTCAAGAAGTTTGATGGGTCGCCGCTTACCGAGGTAGGCACCAACAAGCGTGGCGACACGCTCTTTGTTGCCGACTGGGTCAAGTGGTATGAGGACGACCCCGAAACCTTCCCCGAAGTTGCCGCTGTGATGGAAGTGATTGACAAGTATGACTCGTTGCCAGCCAGCGAGAGTTCTGCCGACACTGGTATCGAGTATTGCCGAGTAGGCGAAGAGGACTCCGATACCGAGTATCGAGCCAACGGAGACTGCTACGGCTACCTGTCGGTGAGCGTCAAGTGCGACCAAGAGGACGGCTTCAAGCCTAAGCCTAAGCCTAAGGCCAAACCCAAGGCCAAGAAGTAGGAATGACTGGCAGCCCTTCTGGGCTGCCCTTTTTTCTATGAGTTCCATACAACCAAACAACCAAAGGAGGAAAAAAATGTTCAAACTCATCATTGCGATATTTCTCGCTGGCTTTATTGCTGGTGTCTGGTATTTTTCTTCGGACAGTTCGAAAGAATCTGTCAAGCAGGCGGGCACGGAACTCGTGAACGACGCGAAAGAAAATTTGAAGGACGCCGCACTGGAGCAGACCGAGAAAGCCGGAAAGAAAGTCATTGCCAGGGTGTCCGAAATTAAGGACGCTAGCAAGGAGAAAGCCATGAACAAATAATCAATGGGGGCTTCGCCCCCTATTTTGTTTACAAATTTTTACAAAGGAATGGCTTTACCCGGTCGGGTCTGCTGTCGATTATTATATTATATCTGTAACCACTAGGAGGAATCATGAGTGACAGACTTATTTTCAGGCTGAAGCACAACGGCGAAACGCTAGCCTACCTCTATCAGAACTGGGGAATGGGCGACGGCGAGGAAATCGAACGCCGGGTGCGTGAGGTTTCCAAGACCTACGGGCTGGATTTGACCAAGCGGGAGGACGCTATCCAGGCAGTCCGTATAGCTGGCGAACAGCAGTATGGCCACGCTCTGTGGACGGCAAACGAGGGCGAAAAGGACGCTGAATGGCGACTGGCTACTGCCGAGGACAGGGCCTATCTGATGGCTCATCGTGACGAAATCATCGCCGACAACCAAGACGAGGGCGGTATCCGCTTCTTCTACGGAACCCACGAGGGCTATCCTGCCTACATCGATGGCTGGTGCGAGGACGCCTATACGATGACAGTGTAGGACTGGACAATCGCCGTCGGGTCTGCCCCCGACGGCTATTTATACTATACAAACCTCAACCAAGGAGTTCAACAATGTCTACTCGTTCTATTCTCGCCTTGCAGAAAGGCAACCGTGTTCGTTACTGCTTCATCCACTGGGACGGAGCAAGTCACGGACAGACGCTCAAAGAAATGCTCGACTCTGAAATCGAGGACCTGTTCAACAAGTTGTCACCGCTGGACGACGGCAAGGGTCTATACCTGAGCCATATCGAGTCCGAGTCCTACCACAAGGGCTACATCGACGGACAGTGGAAGGACTGGCAGAAACGCTACAAGGGGAAAAAGGGTGGCGACCGGAAGTCGTTCGAGAACATCTACCTGAAGCCGCAGCCCACAGCCTATGACCCCATGCCAGATGACAGCGATCCGGTGTGCAACGGCTCTTTCACTACCAGAAAGAAGAGTCCCGACAAGTGGTCTGACGCCATCATTGGCGAAAACCTCTTCTTTGGGTGCGAATATATATGGCACTACAATCTCGATACGAGGGTGATTACCTGGTTCAGTGACAAAAATTGGGATAAGAAACACCAGATGAACCGCAGGAAAAGGCTAACGCCTAAAAAATATGATTTTTCCTACCTGTGGAACAACTAGACAAATGGCACGAGCAATCGTGCCATTTTTTATTTATTTTTTATACTGGAGGCGACATGGCACAAGACGACGTGGACAAGCAGCGGACTATCATATACACGTGGGTTTCAAAGGCGTACTACAGGAACCTCACGTCAATGGTTATTCCGGAGAAATTTACCGAGGCTGCGAAAGAGATTGCCGCGCAGGGCAACGGGTTTCGCTTTGACGGAAACGTTCTCTCCTGGGACTGACTGTAACCGTTCGGGTCTGCCTTGACTTTCTATTGAACCTATACAACCACTCAAACAAGGAGTTAATGATGGGCTGGACAAGTTGTTACAAATGGTATACACCGACAATCCTCCGCAATGAATACGTCTCGGACATTACTCGCTCCGGAAAGATCCAGTCGCTCGGTTGGTGCGGCAGTTTCCTGAAGTGTATCCACGTGCCTACCGGCCGTCCGTTCGTCATCGACGTGATGGTACGGAAGTTCGGCAAGCGTGAGTACGGATACAAGGACGTCGAGGGATCTTCCGGACCGGGCGACGTGAACCTCGCTGCGGCCCGCTGGCTGCGTCGCGAGCTGGACAAGCGCGGTCTGGCTCCGGACGGATACGAGGCGGACTGGCTGTTGCGGTGCAACCGCAAGGCTGAACGTGACGCCAAGGTCAAGGCGTTGAAGCCGGGGACGGTTCTCAAGGTGGTGGTCGCGTTCGATACGTACGACGGCAGTCATTTCGATGTTGGCGATGAATTTACCGTGGACTATATCAAGGGCGGTAAAATAATCTGTCACTACCGTGACTTTGGCCGTGCCAATTACCGACTGTCGCCGTGGATTTTCTATCCGCTGGATATGTGGAGGAACTATCCGCTGGTGGCCATCTGAATACTGGAGGCAGCCCTTCGGGACTGCCTTTTCTTTTTATTTTCTTTATACAAACCAACCAAGGAGATCTAATGAAAACAGTAACACAGACACTTGAAATTCCAGAATCCAAATTTGATTTCCTGGAAATGCCGCTATTTCAGCAAGAATACAAGAATCTCAACATAGCATGGAATATAACAGTTTCTCGTACACGTATAAGTCAGAGAATGACCGGTGTAATACAGAAACGAGCAGAAGCCGTCTTGGAATTATTTGTGTTGTGTGGTGCTATGCTCCGTACGCTGAAACAACTTCCCTTGGAAGTGTTTGGTGTTTCCATTGATACCGCAATAGAGAACTTGGACAAGCCTTATAGTGAAGTCGTCCGAGAGATGTGGAACTATCTGAAACACTATCCGAATGACTGGCATACCAGAGACATAGAGATGTTCCCTATCCAGGATTTCGACTACGATGATGAGCTAGTGAACAAATACTATATCAACTACATTTTGGAATGATTTACCGGCGGCGGGACTGCCCCGCCGGGTTATTTTCTTTATACAAGCATCAACCAAGGAGACAAACATGGCGACAAAAGACCTAGAACTCACAGTCAGAATCACCGAAGACGGTGAACACATCGACACGGAATACTGTACCGTGACAGTGGACGAAACCGTGACCGATGACGACTACGAAAGTTTGTTTAAGGCGTTGCGCGAGCAGTGCTCGTATGTCTATGAAGATAATCCGGACTGCGACCTCGAAATTGACGAGGTGGCGGACGCATAATCAAGGAGTATCATTATGGCAGCGAAGAAGAAATACTACCGGGTGACCGTATACAACATGCATAGTGGGATCGGCAAGAATGGCAAACCACATGAAACCGAGGAGGTGACCGTGTGCGCCAAGAACCAAGCCGAGGCTGAACGCCTTGCGGTCAGCGGCGGACTGGTATGCCGTGAGAATTGGTGGGGTGTATGGGATTCGGTCGAGGTGGACAAATAACTGAATACTGGAGGCAGACCGTCGGGACTGCCCCGCCGGGTTATTTTCTTTATACAAACCAACCAAGGAGATATACAATGCAGATTATCCAGATTATACAAGGCGAAACCAATGGGTTCGTGTCCGTCGTTCCTCAGAACGTCCAGACGTTCCAAGTCAACAGTATCGAGGAAGCCCAGCAGAAGCTAATAGAGCTTATGAGCAAGAGCTTCACTGAATACGATATCACGGTCAAGCCGGTTGTCGATGACGACAACTATCGTTCCATCGATGAAGACGGTGCAACGGTGGACACTGACCAAGAGAGTCACTATTCCATCTCTACTGTCACGAGTCCGTCGGCAACCGAGGTCGTGGCGGAACTGTTCATCGAGGAAAGCTCGGTGTCCATCACCTGGTTCTTCGTGAAATAGACCTTACCAGACTGTCAACTACCAACCAAGGAGAAACAACATGGCAGAAATCGACTGGGAACAGCGCGGGCACGACTACGCGTACAACTGGGAAAGCGGTAAAAGTCATTTACCGGAATTCCCCGACGACAAGGCAAAAGAACAGTTCACCGACGGATACAAGACCGGCTGGTGGAATCGCGGGCTGGACGACGCCAAGGCAGGCCGGGAACACATGAAATCGTTCCCTAACAAGGCGGCGATGTTCAACTATCACGACGGCTGGCAAGACTGCTTCTGCTGAGGTGGGGCGACTGGGAGAGATCCCAGCCGCCTTTTTCTGTTTATGCCCGGACCGGGCGACTGGCAGAGACCTTGCGGGACTGCAGCTTCATTCTATTACAACTATACAACCAAGGAGACAACAATGGACTACTACACGACAATCAAAATCTCGAAAGAACGCGCTGCATTTATCCGGCGTGCGCTGTCTGAACCCGGCCTCATGGACGACATGGCGTCTGACGCAGAAACCGCGTCGTTCCTCGACGACATGTATCTGGTAGACGTTAAGATCGTCGGATGTGGCGACGAAGAGCCGTGCTGGGCAGAGGCCGTGCTTTTCAAGCGCAACGCGGACGGTCTGTATTCCGAGGTATCTCATACCGACGTGGAGGCCGAGTTCTTGGGCGACTGGGAACTGTGCGACTACGATGGAAATTCCTTCAATGTAACCGTGGAGGTGGAGAAATAATTGAAACTGGCGATAACCCGGCGGGACTGCTCCGCCTGGTTATTCTTTTTACACAAACCAATCAACCAAGGAGTTAAAAATGATTAAGACCGATCCGACCAAGTTCTACACCGTATATGGCGTCAACGGCGATGTAGCGTTCAACGCCGAACAGCTGTTCCTTACTATTGATGACGCAGCCAAGTTCATCGTAAACGAAGTCAACGCCAAACTCAAAAAGTACGGCAAGACTCGTCGTGTCAACATCAAGAACTGCTACGACGGTTATTTGCTGATGTTCGATGGTGTGATGATCGACTACAAGATCGCTGCCCACAACCGTCCCTATGTCGTCCGCTTTATGGACTGCGACGATATGACCGACAAGCTCACCGTCTACCAGACCAAGGCCGAGGCCGAGGCGGCAGTCGCCAAGGACGCCAAGGCTGGGATCAAGGCTCTGGGCGAGGATGTCGAGTATGTCTACGCCGACCGTCAAGGCGACTGCGAGATCCCTAAGAACACGGTCAAGAAGTCTGAGCCGTATGTGATGGTCGATACCTACGGTGGCAACCATATCAACTGGGTATCACAACAGCTCTAAACCAGTGCCCTTCGGGGCACATTTTTATTCTGGGTAGACCGGACGACTGGCCTCGACTGGCCGGGGCCGACCTTCCCGGATATATATTTTATACACCCTCAACCAAAAGGATAGATTATGAGCTATGAATCTGATATGAAAGAACTGCCGATCAAAGCTTCGAAAGATTTTTTCGAAGCCAACATCGTCGATACATATAACCATGTTAAGCAAGAAGACGCTAATCAAGACGATTTCGACCGATATACTATCCGGTACGAGCTAATTAGCGAGCAGCACGAGTATGCCAAGAAGATTGCCGACGAACTGGAGGCCGGCGAATCGTATGACCAGCTCGACGACCTCATCAAGGCTCAGACTGACTATATCGAACAGCTGAAAGCGGTCGCCACCAAGTGGGGACTGCTGTAGACTGGCCGGGGCTGCCCTGCCTGGTTATTTTATGCACACACACTCATCAAGGAGCTAACAATGACTGAGTACAAGCGATACAAGAATTTAAAGGAATTGGCCACTGGCGTGGCATACTACGTGAATGACTGCTTAACAAACGCGCACGGCTATATTGGCGACATCGAAATCAAGGTCGAATCAGTGCCGAGTGCGGCGGAATGGGACGCCCTCACGTCAGACGAAGCCAGAAAGGACGCTTGGGATAATGCGGTAGGCTGCTACGGCATTAAAGCGATCGGACGTGAATTTGATTCTGACATGACAATCTTGGTCGGCGCATACTATGGCACGAGCAACTTGCTGACGAGTAAGCAGTTTGACTTTGATACGTCCGACGAAGATGTCGATGACATTGTCCGAGGACTGCTGGTCGATTTGCTCGCTTGCGGAGATGACCTCCTGCGGTCGTACATGGTCAGAATTACAGAAACCGACGAAGTACCTGACTCGATGTTACTGTAGTGGAACTGGCCGACACCCGGCGGGACTGCCCTGCCGGGTTATTTTCTTTATACCAATCAATCAACCAAAGGAGACCGATATGGCAACTAAGCAAGAAAATAAACTCAGCGTTTTCGTGTTCGAGAACGTCTGGAAAGACCGCCACGGAGACGAGGGAACCAACGTCAAGGTGTTTTCCACCAAGAAAAAGGCGATGGAATATTTCAAGAAAGACGTAAAGAGTTACCTTGAAAACCATGACGCCATTTCAGACGGTGAAATTAACACTTCCGTATTAGACAGTATCTTCGGTGACGGGATCGACGAGAATACCACGCTGGACGAACTGATGAAACTTACCTCGTGCTCGTGGCTTAGCATTAACGTGGACGGTGAAGGCACCGACGCGTCGTGGTCTGTCAACAAAATGGAGGTCTTGTAAAAACTGGCGGCAGACCTTCGGGACTGCCGCTTTATCTTATTTAATCTATACAACCAAGGAGATAATATGGCTAAAACATCAAAATTCTACACAGTTTCTGGGTTCTCCAGAATTGGTGGCTGTGTCGAGCCCTGCACATACACGGAAATTTTTCAGACCCGCAAGGAGGCCGCGAAGTTCGTCGCTGATGAAATCAACCAGACCATCGAGGATGAGGAAGCGGATGTGGACCCGGTTAAGGCAAAGGACTGCACAGAGGGTTACCGGCTTGACTGCTACAACGACGATGACGACATCGTGGACCTTGCCGTGGTGGAACACCGTATCGAACCGATACACGCCGTTGTGACATTCGACCAGGATGACCGTACCTTGAATATCACCAAGGTGAAAGACTTGGGCGAAGCACATGAACGAGTGGCCAAGTGTGCCAAGGCGTTCCTCAAATACAGTTACAACTCACCAGAATATGTCAACGTGGACCGAGAGGGAAACTGCGATATCGATCCAAGCGAACTACGCGACTACGAACCGTATGTACAGATCGAAACCACTGGCGGAAACTTTACCGCGTGGACTGCGGTAGAGATCCCAGTGTTCGGCAAAGCCGATATCGACGTGCAGTAAAACTGGCGGCAGCCCTTCGGGGCTGCCTTTTATTTTTATTTTTCACATACAACCAAGGAGATAAATATGGGAATGTTTTCATGGAAATGTTCTGATACCGGGAACGCGCTGCTTTCCGGAACCATCAACACCAACCGGCTCAAGCCGAACTGGACAAAGAAGGCCTACCTACTCGTGCCGAAAGAGTTCGGCGGAGGCGCCTACCTGGTCGACGAGGACTACGACGGCTACGGAAGGTTCTTCGACTTTAATACCGGCAGGAAAGTGGACGCCTACGAACTGCTGGGAATCTGGAACGGACTGGAAGTTCCCGGCGATCCGGACGCCACCAGGGGCAAAGCGATCGACCTGTACTACACGCCGGCCGATCCGTCCAAGTCCCCGTACATGGCAGGGAACTACAACTCGACCAAGGTAATGAAGTATCCCCTCAAGATCGTGCAGCGCCGCTGCGCCTACGAGGACGCCGAACCATGTACGGACGACCCGAACCAGGGCTGTGGCGAACCGAAATAATTCAAACCGGGGGCAGCCGTCCCCCGGCTTTTTTAACTGGGTGACTGCCAGGACTGGCTGGAACCGGTCGGGCCTGCCTTTTATTTTAATCGATCCACAGCAAACATGCAACCAACAACCAAGGAGGCCATCATGGCAATAATACTTTCCAGAGAAGAAACCGACCGTCTGAACATGACCAGACCCTCGGCAGCGGCGGAGGCCGAAATCAGTGCCGCTCTCGAAAACCTGAAGAAAACAATCAAGAAACATGGCTGCACCGCGTTCATCGAGACCGTATGCGGCGAACTGTCCGTTTTCAAGGTGCCCAAGGGCAAGACGTTTGTGGTGCGTGACCGCGATGAAAAGCAGCCGACCGGTAGCCAATTCTGTCGTGGCGTATACCTGTCAACCGGATACCAGCCATACAACGCCGAACACGAGATCATCTACCAGGTCTAGTGGACTGGGGGCAAGCTGCCCCCTTTTTCCGTTCAGTCCCGTGCCGGGACTGGCTGGAACCGGTCGGGAATGCCTCGCCGAGTTATTTCATTTACACAACCAACAGGAGTTAAACACTATGGCTAAGAAACAAGCTAAACAACTGTTCCACGAAGACACCAAGACCGTTACCCCTACCGACGGTATCAAGGATCTCAAGTTTGACAAAGATACCCATAAGTACGGCTTCAGTCTGGCTGGAAACATGAAAGTGGGTCGTATCGCCACGTGGTCTACACTGCTCGGCGACTATACCTACAAGGGCCTCACCGGGCTGCTGGAGGATATCAAGGGCACGTGTAAGAACTGCGGCTCTTGTAAGAAGAGCTGCTATGTGCGAGCTTCCTATCGATTCCCTGGCGTGGTTCACTCCCAGGCTGTCAACACGTGGGGACTTCGCCATGCCCTCAAGAAGGTAGAAGACGATCTGGCCACCCAGATAGAGAGGCGCCATATCAAGATCGCTCGTATCAACCAGAGCGGCGAGCTTGAAAATGATCGCCAGATGGCTATGTGGTGCCGTCTGGCTATCCGCTTCCCAGAAACAAAGTTCTATCTGTACACAAAAATGTACGATATCGTCGGAAAATTCCTTGACAACGGGGACGTTCCGCCGAACTTCACGATTCTGTTCTCTGTCTGGCACGACGTAGGCTCCGAAGAGTACAAAAAATATTCTTCTATGCCCAACGTCAAGGCTTTCGTGTTCGACGACGGCGTTGACATGGTGCTTCCTACAAAGTGCTACTGCCCAGCATATAAAGTTGTCGGCAAGTCTGGCAAAGCAAAAATGGATCATTCCGTTTCTTGCGAAACCTGCGGCCTCTGTATCGACAGCAAGGTCAAGGTGATCGCCTGTCACGACCACTAAGTAAAATAAAATTTACAAACGGACGGGAGCATTCCCGCCCGTTTTTTTATTTTCCCCGGTACGCGGGGACTGGTTAAACCGGGTCGGGACTGGAATAATTATTTATTATCACTATACAACCACTCAACCAAGGAGACTACGATGGACATTTGCGAACAGATCGCCAAGAAACGCCAGGAACAACTTGACGCGGAACAGGCCAAGCGCGACGCTCTGGCAAAAGAATTCGGTAAACTGATAAAAGAATTCAGGAAAAAACTTCCGCAACTTCGGGCGGCTGAGCGGATTTTCCGTTCTCTCCAGGAAAACAATTTCACTATGAACAGTGAAGACCTGCACCTTAAGAGGGAAGACCACTACAAAAAAGGTTATTTCCTGAGTGACGGGTGGTATCACTGGCCTGGGTTCGATAAGAGCATGTCTGGCGTGTATTTCACATGTGGCGGTGGAGCATGCAGATTCTCGTGCGGTATCAGTCTGGTCACTGGCCATGTACTGGTGAACGAGCGAGAGTTCGGAACTCCGTCCACCGCGCTCACCGACCAGGCGGTCAAGACAATGTGCAAGAAGGGCGGATATTTCAGCACAAACCCCACCGGGCAAGGACATTATTACCAACTTACCGGGAGCGAGGTCGTGGAAAAGTTGAAATACTGCCTGGACGAGGCGGACAGGTTCTGCGCCCGTGTTACCGAGTTCGCACAAAAGGTGATTGGATAGAACTGGCGGCAGTCCAGCGGGACTGCCGTTTTTTACTATATTAATTGTACAGACAACCAACCAAAACAAAGGAGTCAATTATGCCGAATTGGGTAAGCAACGAAATCATTATCAAGGGACCGAAGGCCACCTTGGAAGCCATCAAGGAACGCGGGAAGTCTTGGCTGCGCGTGCCGAAGAACAAGCCCATTGCGGAAGTTCTCCGGGAAATCAACTGGTACTGCTCGGAAGACTACATCCAGCAGCGGATCAAGGAGTTTGAAGGTGCCACCACTCGTGAAGACGGTGATGATATCCTCTACCGTACTTCCACGATGGATGACTTCTCTTTCGAGAACTTCGTGCCGGCGGACGTCAACGATCCGAAGTACCAGAACGCCAAGGACGCTTGCTGCCAGGGCGACTACCGTAATCCGAACTTCAACTGGTACGACTGGAACATTGACAACTGGGGCTGTAAGTGGGACGCCTCCGATTCATCCGTAAAATGGGAAGGCAATGACCTCGTGATCAACTTCAATACACCTTGGGGCACTCCAGAAAAATTCCTGGAAAAGTTTGCCAAGATGTATCCCGATGTCACTCTCGAATGTTTTTATTTCGAGGAACAGGGACAGTTCGGCAAGCAGAAGTTCTGGGGCGACGCTAAGTCCGAAAATAACTGGGTATGGGTTCTGGATAGTGAAAAGAAGGAATCTATCGCAATAGATTTTCTCACCGACCTGGAAACCAATGTGGATGACATTCTCAAGGTGGTAGACCTCAAAAAATTTATTGATGGGGCTTGCTTTGATGTGGAATCCGTAGACCGTATCAGGGACTACGAAAACGCTTCTGGCAGGATCTACGAGGAGGATCCAGAACAGATACTGGAACTTCTCAATGCCGCTACCACAGGTGGCAAGTGGACCTACGATGAGGATGATGACCAGTACCTCTTCGCCAAGAAGTCCACAAAGTCCAAAAAGTCGAAGAAATAAAAACTTCTGGGAATGGTTGTCCCCATGCGGGACTGCCTTTCCCAATTATTTTTACTACACAACCAAGCAACCAAAGGAGACAACAATGGGTTACACTAACTACTACTACATCAAGCAAGAAGCTCTGAAAGCCGGAATTCCGGAATCCTACCTTGACACCATGCGGAAGCTCAAGAAGCTCGCCGCCGAACGGAAAGTCGACATGAAGTTCAAGCACCTCACCAAGAAAGAGGTCGTCATCGAAGGACCATGCGAGTGGTTCGTACTGTCGTCCAAGGCGGAACCCTGGGAAGCCGGACGCTCGTTCAGGTTCACCAAGACACATGAACTGGACTACGATCCGTACGTAAAGGTGGCCATCATGGCCGCCATCAACGAAGGTCTCGTCAGCAAGTGGTCGTTCGACTGCTACGCCGACAAGGTAGAGGATGACCTCTGCTTCAAGGAAGCCGTCAAGATCGCCAACGAGATCGGCGTGGAGATCGCTCCCGCCGACGAAGGCGACTAAAATTCCAGTCCACCCGGCAAAACCTTTCCCATCGCCAATCCCGCCGGGTGGACTGTAAAAATTTCTTTACATCTGGAGGCGCCATGAAATTGTTTTTCAAGAAGGAAACGCCGAACTTCAAGAACAGGAGTGCCGGGAAGCCTATGCTGTCCATGAGGACGAGGATCATGTCCAAGGTCGATGTCGACAAGAACGGCTGCTGGATCTGGACCGGGTCTTACAGGAAGTCCGGCTATGGAAAGATGAACGTAGGTTCGAAAGTTTCCGGAACCAGGCACACCGCAACCGCTTCCAGGGTATCCTACGAAACCTTTGTCGGCCCGATCCCCGACGGGATGGTAATATGCCACAAGTGCGACAATCCCAAGTGCGTCAACCCGAACCACCTCTTCGTCGGTACGTTCAAGGACAACTACGACGACATGGTGGCGAAGGGCAGAAGGAACAACGCCAGGGGATCGAGAATCGCCACCTCCAAGCTCACCGACGCGAAGGTGAGGAAAATAAAGAAGTCCAGGAGGTCCACTCAGGAACTGGCTGACCAGTTCGGCGTAAGCGCCTCCACTGTCAGACGTATCCTGAACGGTACCACCTGGAAACACGTTTAAGCCCTCTCCCTGGGGCAGCCGTCGGCGGTGACTGGACACAGATTCTAGCCACAACACAACCGCCGGCGGCGTATAAACTAGGCCATGCCGGAGGCGTGGTTGTCTCCGTCCCCAGTCCGTTGCCTCCGGTATTTGGCTCCTACGGACTGGGGACACCCTTTTTCTCATTTTGTTGAGATTGAAACCTTCTACGACTTCGAGTGCACCTAGTTGCCGTACCCGGCAAAACTGGCGGCAGTCCCTCGGGACTGCCATGCCGGCTTATTCATTCCACACAACCAAAGGAGATACATCATGATTTTTACTGACGAACATATGAAAACTCTCGCCGACCGGGGCCGTTCCTGGGTCCGTGAAGATGACGGCACCCTGACCTACATGGCCGCATACGAACATGCAATGGCTACCGTGTTCCCAGCAGACAATAAATTCATCGTGACCAACGAGGCCCGAGACCCTGACGAAAAGGGGATCATCTGCGAGCGGACCATCGACGGTACCGAGGGCAGCGAGACGGATATCCTGTGGGATATCGCCTGTGCCGTCGACAGCATCGACAACGGTATCGAAGAAGCGTTGACCTTCCTCTGCACCTACGACACCGTCGAGGACTGATAAACTGTATCTGTCAAGGAGTTAGCCATGCATATCGATCCGATGAACCCGCTGTCCTGGTACCAGAACCAGCAAGAGCAGCGCGAGAACAACAGAAAGAGCTTCCAGAAGCAAATCTTCCAGAAGGCTGCCCTTGACGGATCCATTGTCATCGACGGAAACCAGATCATCGTCGTAGACTTGGGGGAAGCCCTGGAACACTTCCGGCACCGCCCGGACCTGTTCCTACATGTCCCGTTCAACTACGACAGGTTCTCCGAAGACAAGGAAGCTTTCGAGAACGCACTCGAACAGGTCTGGTTCAGTCTGAACAGATAAATATTTTTTACTCCGTGGTTGGAAAGCTCCAGGTCCCCAGGGACCTGGGGCTTTTTCTTTATTCCACGGCAAAACTGGCTCGACACGGTCGGGACTGCCCCTTCCACTTATTTAATAAGCACAACTCAACCAAGGAGATCAACCATGACTAAGAAGACTATCAAGACCAACTCCAAAGCTCTTATCGGAAAGCTCGATGACTTGCTCAACCAGGTCCTGCATGACAAGGTAGATGCTGAACAGGCTATCGAAGATTCCGACCAGAAGCTCCGTAACTACATGTTCAAGTTCGTCAAGGACATGGCTACCAAGTACGGAGACGTCATCCAGAAGTACCTCGTCCTTACCGGCAAGTACGACTATTCCGACTGCATCCAACACATTTCCATGTCGTCCGGCACAGGAGCCTATCTCTTCCTGAAGGTTCACGTGGATGACAGGGACGCGCTCGCTACCATCTATTGGCACCGTTACCAAGACTACAAGCTGATGGAAGTGCACTACAACCGGAATACCAAGTCCTTAGCGTTCTGGGAAGACAAGGGAAACGAAGTGTTCCGTGAAAAACTCGCCTACACCGTGAATTTCATCAAGTCCGGTCAGTACGAGAAGAATCTCGGCGCCAACATCGTAAAGGAATGCAAGGAAATCATTCAGAAGAATGACGCCAAGCGGAACATCGCCGCGGCAAACAACCAGATCTAGTAGAATCACCTGGCGCCCAGAAATGGGCAAGTCCTTGACTGTCAATAAGAAAAATAATTTTCTTCGTGGCTGATGACACCAAGTACTTCGTGCATGCACCAGAACATTATAGCAAGATCACTCAACCAAGGAGACCGCTATGGAAATCACCAAGAACAAAGAAAGAACCGTAGTTACCGACGGCCAGATCGACACCATCGAAAAGTCCGTCGAGGGAAAAATTGTGTCCACCCGGAACAACATGTCCCTCGAGGAAAAGGCCAAGGCGCTGAGAATTGCCAAAAACGAAGAATCCATCAAGGCTGCCAAAATCGCAAAGAAAAGAAAAATCGACATGTACTTGACTGCCAAGAAGAAAAAATAATTTTTCTCCATGGTTGATGACCCCAGGCCCTTCGGGACCTGGGGCCTACTTATTGCCGTCCACGGCAAACAAATGGCGCCAGGCCCTCGGGTCTGCACCAGAACATTATAACAGGATCACACAACTTCAAGGAGTCCGCTATGGAAATCATCAAGACCAAAGAAAAAACCGCAATGTCCGTATTTACCGACGACCAGATCGACACACTCGAAAAGGCGATCAAGACAGTAGACCGTCACCTCTCTATCGCAAAGGTGGACTACGACGCCGGCACAATCTCCGTAGGCATGACCTACAACGAGGGAACCGACTCCGAATGGGTCGAAGACGACTTCCTAGTCGTGAACGTCGCCTCCGACTCCGTCGCCGCAGCTTTCTACGACGTCTATACGCAAGCATACAGTCGCTGCATCTAATACCTTTACTCCGTGGTTGACGGCCCCAGGGACCCGGTCCCTGGGGCCTTTCCCTTCCCGTAACGTCCAACACACTGGCTCAGTCGCGTCGGGTCTGACCGCAGGTCATATAGACGCCGCATGGCCACAACTAGGAGACCATTATCATGATTTCAGCAATTCTACCTTTTGAAATAAGCAAGTTCAAGCCGAACGTACGCGCGTTCCTCAAGTCCAAGAAACTCTTCACCGACCTGGTCAACTCGACTTACTTCATCCTGTCCAAGAAGACGGACCAACCAATAAGCGTCAGTTTCAAGGGAAGACAGGTCGCAGCCATCGGCAAACCGTCCATGAAGCTCTGGTTCTACCACGTGTTCGCCTGCACCAAGGACGGCAAGTTCATCGTACACGATACCGTCATCGACTGGGACAAGATCTCCATCGACAAACTGAAAGCGATGGCCGACAAGGAAATTGCCAACAGGGACATCGCTGTGAACTGGTTCCGTACCGGAAACAAGGACAGGTTCCGCGTCAAGGACGGCACACTGGTCCTGGACGAGAAAATGTTCAAGAAATACTGGTAGGCCGCGTTCGGGTCTGCCCTGTACATATATCATACATACGAAACCAGTTAACCAAAGGAGAACAACCATGACAAGCCAGAAAAAAGTTACCGAAGCCGCCAAGTACGCCATGGACCACATGCCCATGAAAACGTACCCGCTGCTAGTCGTGAAAACGTATGACCAGCTGGACGACGATGAAAAAAGTTATGCCTCGTCGACTCTCAACACCAACGACCTGCCCACAAAGGCCGCGTTCGCTTTCCTATCGATCACCGTTTGTAAAAAAGAATTTACAAACCTCGCCACCGCAGAGTCACCGGACGAAGCCGTCAGACGGGTATTCGCCCAGTCGCTCAATGTCGCCGCCGGCAACCGGAAGCTCTTCGACACACTCGTCGACTTCGCAAAGAACTTCATCGACGGACTGGCCAAGTAGCCTCGGGTCTACCATATACATATATTATACAACCAGTTAACCAAAGGAGAACACCCATGATCGCTTTCGCCACTGTACAATACACACAGTCATTCTTCCCCTCAAAACGGTGCAAGAAACTCCGTACACGCACCGTCACCAAGGAATGCAAGGTGAACTTCAGGGAAGTGTCCGTGGACGAATTCCCGGTCGCTCTCAAGGTAAAAACGTTCGAACACGTCCTACCAAAGTGCTCCTCTTTCGAACAGGCCGTGGATATCTACCGTAACGGCGTCGGCGCCAAAAGCAGATACTTCACCGAAACAGTCCGAAAACTCGGCAAGAAGTTCTACCGTCCGGTCAGATACTCGTTCGGGTCCACGATATCCGTCTCCATCGCCAAGGCAGCAGACGCTATCCAAAGGAACCTCAGCAACTGGCAGTACTTCGGTTACAACGAATCATGCGAGTTCAATCCGGAGACAGCGATCGTCGTAAACGACAACCTCAATACCCATGTAAAGGAACTCAAAAAGTTCGCCCGTCAGTTCGTCGTCTTCAAGAACACCCTCTGGGAAGAAACCCAGGAACCCATGTACACCTTCTACACGTTCGGTCTCGGCGGCGGTCACGGAAGCATGTGCGTCTCCGTCGACTACTTCCGTTCGCAGAACAGGTACTGGCACGCCGACCAGCGGGACCAAGCCATCAAGGCCGCACTCGAGGTCGCCAAAATCCGTAACGAACCGGCCGATGTCATCAAACGTCTCAAAAACCCGAAAGAATATATCTATATTGTCTAATCGAGGTCCGTATGCCAAAACAAAAAATTTTCAGACCGTCCAAGAAACGCGTCGCCGGCTAAATACTGGCAGATTCCCCTCGGGTCTGCCTTTATTTCTCATTCCTAAACCACTCACCAAAGGAGATTCCATGAAATTCATCAATACACCCAAAGACCAGTACATTACAAGGATCAAGTCAGAAGGCATGACGTACTCCCGTACGTCCATCCACTGCCCACTCTGCAGGTCCATCTTCCCAAAAAGGTCCTTCGAAGACCACGTCTACCAGGAACACTCTGCCAGGGCCGACGAATGCTTCGCCATGCTCTTCGGTATCCCCTTCCCTACAAGGTGCTCCTGCGGTCACGATATCCACTACGTCAGGGGTAAAGGTTTCCCCGTACAGTGCCCAAACTGCGCCACGGGGACATTCTCGACTCCCGAATACAAGGACGTCAATGACGCCAACCTGCATATCCACCAGCTCGAGGAAATGCTCGCTAACGCAAAAAACGAGGCAAAACGGCTGAAAAAACAGGCGGAAGTCGACAAGATCCCTCTCGACAAGCTCCCCTTCCCGTCCAGGAAAAACCCGATCTTCCTCATGAAACTGTCGAAACTCATGCGTGTCGCCGCCGTCAACGGCGACCAGAAGCAAATCTTCGACCTCGCCAACATCGTAGACTCTTTCATCAAGGGGGCATAACATGGCCGACTACACTACACAGGCAAACGCATTCATTGATGACCTCGTCGCCAACGGTTACGACAAGAAGGATATCCAGTCCCATTTCGTAACAAAGGGCAAACAGGTCATCTGGCCCGTCATCGGTGACGACGGTAAACCACACCTGATGAAAAAAACTTTCAAGTGATCCTTATTGCAAGACTGCCGGCCAGACAGGTTTTTCCCTTGGTTGTTGGGGTCCTTACTGTCCTGGCCGGCAGTCTTGCAAAATGTTTCCGGACTGGACGGACTGGTTCGGGTCTGCTCAACCTGCCCATCGTCCATACAGTCAACAACAGCATAACCGGGAGTTATCATGAAAAACTTAAACGCATCTACCGACCGTAAGCAGTTCAACCAGTTCAACGACTACGTCATGGACAGGGTTACACAGCTGTTCAGCACGGCCTTCCCCAATCCGGTATTCGACAACCCGGCCGAATCCAACCTCGACGAGGACGGAACTATCTGTATCTCCGGAAGGATCCGCCAGGACGAAAACACCGTGTTCGTGTTCAATCTCCGTGAATACATCAACCCGGTCGACGACTTCATCCAGATCAAGAAACTGGTCCACAATCAACTGGTACGTAGCGGACAGAATGAACTGTCCTGTATCGAATCCAAGGACATCTCCCCTGAATCAGTCAAGAAGATCGTCGATCGGCTCAAGGAGTTCTAACTATGTCCAGACTAGCCCTATTCAAGGATGCCGTCACCAGGAAGATCGATTCAGGTAACATGCAAAACCTTGGCAACCTCGTGCCAATGTTTGTAAGTTACCTCCAGCAAGCCCTGGGTGACGGTCCGGAACTCCGTGGCGCAGAGTACGTCCAGAACGGTAACGAAGGTTTCTTCGCAGTCGACATATACAACGTACTGTATGCCTGTAGGGGACAGTTCGTAAACTTCCGACTACATGTCGACTGTAACGGATCTGTCCCTAGGTTCTCGTTATCCGCTGCCCTACAGGAAAACGATGGTGACGTAGTCAGGTACGAGGACAGCAAGGAGTCCCTGGATAACCCAAGGAACCTTGTCGAACACGTGTCCGTCATGTCCTTGCTGCAGACAATGTACGAGGACAATTAATCAACATCTTATCAACAGTCTCCTTCGGTCAACGGGACGGCGACTCTGTCGCCGTCCCTCTCTTTTTGCCCGGTACTCCCGACGACTGGCTACGTTCCCTCGGGATTGTCTACGGCAGATAATAGGGGACACGTGCCCATGAATGGGAATATTTTTTATTTTTATAAAACCTTTGCCGATAATGCTGATTATGTAACCTATTGGTGACATTTCCGTGACACTTCCTTTACTTTCGTGACAATTCGTTGCATATGGAAATTCTGTTTCCATCGATAAAACTCTCGTTTCAAACTTTTATTCACCCAGTTGACAAGACTGGGCAACTGTTCCAACTTCGTGGTACGGGTGCCACACATTGTCAACAAGTTATCAACAGTACAAAAAGTGAGGGCTTTTCATGACATAGAACCAGCCGTGGGGAAAAGTGGGGAACTTTCTGACCTAGAATGAACTCGGAAATCCTTGGGGATACTGTCGCAACCGGACGCAACAAGACCCCCAGACCGGGGAAAGGGTGCGGAACCCCGCGCACGGGGCCCCCCTGCTGAACCGATGTGCACATACTTAATAGGGTAAAGCCCGGCTTTCCGAGCCTCCCCGGCCTGGGCCCGCTCGAATGGGCGGCGGGGCGATCCGATTTTTCCGAAACTGGGAAAAACGGTTCGGAAAGTGCCGAAATGTAACATTAAGTTTACGATAAGTGCCGAAGATGGCCTACTACAAACCCATCCACAAGATATCCACTAAAATTTGCCACCTTTAACCACAATTTCCCACAACTTGCCACTACGGGCACATTCGGGTCTCCCCAGTCAGTTCGGGTCCCCCAAGTAGGTATGGCCCCGCTCTGGTACGCTTTAGTTCTGTTCTAGTGTGTTCCGGTTCTGTACCGTGGTGTCGATCGATGGAGGACTGGCGTGAACGTGTTCGGGTCTGGACCTGTGCGCTATCGGCTGTGCGGGTCGTGGGGCCTTACTTGTAAAAAACAGTAAAGCAATCATAGGAGGACGCTTTATGAACAACCTGTGTACACTTATGGACAATCTGTCGAGGAACGACATCACCGCGCAACCTTTGGACAACCTTTCCAGCCTGATTGCCAGCGTAGTCAGGGACGACCTGGGCGGCGCATCCGAGTCCCTCATCACCAACTGGGTGCATGACAACGGCGGGTACATCGACTTCTTCTTCGCCCTGCGTCCCGACTGGCTTGTAGGTACCCATGACGACAAGCAGGTGAAGATGCGCATTTCCATTGACAAGAGTGATAAGTCGTGGTATGCCTACCTTGTCATGGACTGCGAGGACGGTGAGATCGAGTCCTGGGGGGAGAGGGAGTTCAACCGTGATGAACTTGGGGGCTGCTGCCGTCCGGTCACGTACATGCTCGACGTGGTACACGGTCAGTACGAAAAGAAGCTCTGGGAGGAAAACGCGAAGGCCTCCACGAGGTTGATTTCTGCCGCAACCGTTGCCGAGCGTCTCAGTCCCCACGTGGACGCCATCAAGAAGATCTGCAAGGAAAACGGCGTGAAACTTTTTTCTGACGGGACGAGCTGTCTGTACGTTGTCCCCGACTGCATGGACACAGTCGGGACGGTTTCCGATGACGACGAAATCTCACTTGGCCGGTTTCCTTTTATCGACCTGGGTGTGAAGAAGTTCGATCCTAACTACGACCGTTTCGTGGCTGTAAGGTAAAAAAATATTTACATATGACTGGTGGGAACGTGTTCGGGACTGCCGTTTTTATTTATGGGATATGTGCGGAACGGACTTGACAAGGAGGAATGTATGGAATTCGGCAACGACGATTTCAACCGTGGCATATGGACGAGGGTAAAATTGGAGGCATGCGGTGCGGACGATTACTGGCACCGTATGGAGGGCAACTTCATGAGCCAGGACAGCGGCGAGGTCCACGAGTACGTGGAGAACTTCTTCAGGGAGGCGAGCAGCCGTCTCGGCGGAGTCTGTTCGTACGTGGTGAAGCTGGACCAGATCAACTGGGACTGCGTCGACGTTACCGGCAGTTCGTGGGTCTACGTGAACAGGTTCGAGACGGAGGTATCCGACTACGCGGGATATCTCCGCTGGGTCGGGCTGGAGTAGGATGTATGTCCGAGGGGTGCCGGCTGAGATGCCGTGCCGTCGTCCTTGCGGATAATTTACTATATTCCGAGCGTTGCCACGGGTGTGGCGACTGGGGAAGCGAGTGAACCACATTTTTCCATGTTGTTCGTGACACGGCTCGTTGTCCCCATTTTTTATAGGAGGCATGTGTTATGGAAGCGTGGATGAATTCTAATCCCCGTCCGGTGGTGTCGAGGGAGTACGGGTACTGTCCCCACAGGCGTCCGGAGAAGACGGGCACGAAGCAGCCCTGCAAGTTGTGCGGGAGGCCTACGTACAGGACTATCGGTCCGGTGGCGGTGTGTTCGTACTGCACCGGGGACTACGTGAGGAAGCACGGGAGGTGGGGATGACTGGTATATATTTCTGGTCGATGGACAGGTCGATGATAGAGTACGTGGAGGCACTGCTCCGGTACGGAGTAGGTTACTGAGAGATATTTTTAATTTTATGTATTGACAACAGAAGGAATAAATTTTATATTTTGAACTGGACGGCGGTTGGCTATGAAGACGTACAGGCTTGATGACGGCGAGTGGGCCGCGATCGGCAGTCTTGTCGGCGTGGTCTCGGTCCCGAACTGGTGGTACGGGAGGACCATGCTTCGGGACGGGAGCGGGGCGAGGAAGATACGTGTGTCCGTCGAGGACATAGGGAGGGCTTCGAGGTATTTCGTGGAGAGCGTACTACGGAACGGACTGGCTAACGGAATGCTCAACGGGAGCACGGTGGCTAGGTGCTACGAGGTATTCGCAAGGGCCGGCTGCGTGAACGACATGGTCAGGCTTACGATGGTCAAGCATATCAAGTGAGGTTTTTGTGGAGAATAATATATTGGACAACGGCGACGCGGTGGTCATGCGTTTCCGGAACGGTCCGGTTCTGGAGAACACCTGGGACGTGATGTCGGAGGCTTACGGACGTGAGCTGGACGTTGAGACCCTTGGGGAACTGGTAAGGAAAGTGGAAAATTCGGTCGGTTACGACTACATGACAAACAAGGAACGCGAGGACGAGTTCTGGAACGTTCTGAGGCAAGGGGCATGAGGAGGCAATTATGAGAGACCCTAACGACAATCTGGACAGGATATACGCCAACTACAGCCGTCAGCCGGAGGAGCTGAGGAAGACGTTCAACAACTTCAACAGCTACACGGAGAAGACTTACAGCGCGTTCAAGGAGATAATCGGTGAGCATCCCAACATGAGCGGGAAGAGCGCGATGGTGATCATGGCGCGTAACCAGGCTTCGCACCTCATCACGATGGCACGTGACCCGGAGAAGAGCTACAATGAGATCCTGTACGGCATTACCGCGGTGATCTGCCCTATGTTCCAGATGATGTACGACAGGTTCACCCGGGAGACGATAGAACACATGATGGCGGAAGAGGGGGTATCCGATGGTGATACGGGTGACGCTTGACGCTGGGGACGAGGTGACCGGCGACCTTTCCTGCCTGAGGTACGACAGTTCGCACGACGCGTACTGGGCCACGGTGGGCGGTGTCGAGGTCGACATTTGCCGTATACGCAAGGTCGCCGGTGCCGGGTTCGACCGCGAGTGCGGCGGGATGAACCTTTACCGTTTCCTGGGCGAACTGCTGATAGACGGGGGCATTTCCTTGAAGGACACTAGCCCCGTGAAGGACACCAGCCTTTCGCTAGCCGAGGTCGAGAGGCTGCACATAATGGCAGTACTGCGGGAGTTCGGCGGTGACAAGAGCAAGGCGGAGCGCCGTCTTGGCATAAGCCATGCCACCATGTACCGCAAGCTGTCGGAGTACGGTCTGGACAAGAAATACGGGAAGTGAGGTGTATCATGAGGTATTTTCTAGTGATATTGGCGTTGTCTGTTGGAGCGTTCGCGTCGATGTCGCTCGACTGCGCCGTATTCGGCGGCGTGTGGGCGTCGGTGACGCGAGGAGGCGTATCCGGCGCTTACGAGTGCTACGCGGAGACAGACGGGATGGTCGGTTTCTCCAAGAAGCTGGACAGCGTGTGGGTGATAGGTAGCCGAAGCTACTACGAGTGCGGTTTCCGAGTGCCTGTACGTGACTATCTGTGCAGGGTTGACGGACGTGACACGGTGTCGATGGACGCCGGGTCGATCCTTGACACGTACTTCGGTGTAAAGAAGAATTTACAGTATTGACACGAATTTAATTGCTATATTTGTAAGTGTCAATGGGAAATGGAGGCGAATTAACATGTACGAGAGGAAGTACCAGAGGTACAGCGCGGAAGAGGACAGGGCCTTGCGTCAGGGCGCGAGGGAGTTGCCGGGCCGTACCAGGAAGTCGGTGTACCAGAGGCGTCGCGAGCTGGGTCTGGTGAAGCCCGTGAGGTGGAGTGCCGACGAGCTGAAGCTGGCCGAGCGCAACGTATGTCCAGAGGGCCGTACGAGGAACGCTTTGCGTTGCCTGAGGAACAAGATGGGTTACCGTCAGGGCACGAGGTTCAACGGTTTGGGACAGTTCGAGCTGGACCTGCGTCCGATGTCGGCGCACACGAACACGCACATCCACACACTGGTGGGCAATTTCGTGCGTACCGTCCTCATACTGAGGAACGGTGGACTCAGCGTGAGGGAGATATCTGAACAGACGGGCAAGGGAGATGTCCTGGTGAGCCATGCGATCGAACTTGCCGAGGCGATGAGGCTTTGATATGGAATACGTCAAGAGAGTGTACAACAGGTGGACGCCCGAGGAGGACGAGATGATCCGCGAGGGCATAATACCTCCAAGGCATCCGAGCCACGCGAACTGCCTCCTGAGGGCTAGGAAGCTTGGATTCAAGTTCGCCAAGAAGAAGGGCGGTCCTAGGAAGTCCGACCGCAGGGACGAGCTGCTTAGGAAAGGAGTCATACCCGAGGGTACGGACATGGCCTGGGCGGTTGAGAGGTCGCGTGAGCTGGGCTTTTCCTTCGTTGAGCGGGTGTATTCCGGCGGTGACGTTTCGGAAGTCAAGGGAATGAGTGCGACGGACCGTCAGGTGGTCTCGCGTGGCAGGGGCGACTCCGTCAGGAGGTACAAGACGAGGGAATCCGCCGCGACCAGGAAGGCCGCCGAGAGGGGTCGCCGTTTCTTCCTGATGCATGCTTGCAGTTCGATGAGCATCAACGACATAGCGAAGACGGAGAACTGTACGAGGCAGAACGTGCACCGTCTGATCGACACGTTCAAGATACACTATTTCAACGAGCACTGCTTCGACGAGGTGGCGCGGACTGGGGAGGACGGTTCGGGACTGTCCTGATCCGTCATGGACTAGAGGGGGTTAACTATGATACATTACGAAGTTACTGTAAGCAACCTGAGGAAGGTATGCGAGGACGGCACGGTCGAGTACCCGCCGTTCGAGAAGAGGGTGGAGTATGTCGCGAGGGACGACGAGACGCCGCTCGAGGCGATGCTGGACATGGCCATGGCGGTCGCGTCCACCAGCGACAAGTTCACCTACGGGTGCATAAGGGCCATAGACTACGGCATGGTAGGCCATGGCGACGCGGAGCTGAACGTGGTGGAGTTCACCATACTTCACGACGGGAGCAGGGCCAAGATAAAGGACGCTGTCACGGTCAAGAGCTACATCAATCACCAGGAGGAAATCAGGTATGTCGAGTAAGTACCAGTTGAAGTTCCGCGTGGACGGTCTGCCGGGAGTCGGGACGATGAGTTACGTGGCCGGCGAGTGCGAGGCGGACAGTCCGTTCGAGGCCGGCCAGAAGCTGGAAAAGTTCCTGCAGAGCCGCCTGGGTACGGCGAAGTACAGGTACCTTTCCGAGGCCAAGATAGTGGACGAGGGCGGCAGGGACCGTGCGTTCCTGCAGATGGACGAGACGTGCCGCGGATCCGTGCCGTCTTGGGGACACTGGATTACAGTAAGGGACTAGGCCTTCGAGCCGGACACCGGGACGAACCTCATTTCCACCTTGGTGGCGGTGTAGTTCCTGAGGTTCATCGTTCGGATCCAGAATCCGAATATGTGTTCGGCTAGGTAACCGTCGATCCGCCTGTTGGAGTCCGACAGTCCTCGGTACTTGTCGAAAAGTGCCAGTTTTGGGAACAGCCATTCGCAGTACCCGTCGATTACCGGTTTTGTCGATATGAACATGTTGCACTGCACCAGTTCCCTTTCGAGTGTGTACGCCTTGAACTGCTGTCCGAGACCGTTGAACTTGTCGTCGAGTATGTCGATGAATATGTCCAGTTCGTCGATCGGTCCGGCCTTGTAGAACCAGTCGTAGCCTGACGAGAATCCGGTGACCTTCGGGCTGTGCCGGAATCGGCAGGTGATTATGTCGTGGTCTTTGAGTATGGACTCGACCTCTTCCCTGTTCATCCTCCGCTTGGTCTTCGACGGAGAGGCGAAGAACCTTCTGTAGTGTTCGAGTCCGACATACTTGGCGGTCGAGTTCTTCCAGAGATGGTACAGTCCGGTGAGTTCGCAGTACCAAGGATTAAGCCGGTCAATGTTTGTACCCTCGTGAGGTGCGTCAACGATGAACTTTTCACGGATATCGTCGCATTCGAGGAAGAGGTTCTTGGATGATCCTACAACGTATATGCTCATGCAGTATAAATTACGTCCTTTTTGCACGGAGTTTATAAACTGCAGGAAAACGCAGAGGGCATACAGATGAACCAGCTTTTCCTAGACAAACTCCACAGCAGCATGAACGACAAGAACCGTGGCCTACTTGAGGCCGTTGAACTCCTGTACAGGACCTGTGAGCAGAAGGCCCAGCTGGAATCGGCCACGTCCGAGTCAGGGCGTTTCGCTTTCGGTATACTGGACGAGGAAGGGAAGCAGGTGCTTGCCGAGAAGGGCGTGGACGCTTTCAAGTACTACGTTGAGCAGAGGTCGTTCAGCAAGTTCCGGTCAGCGTTCGAGGCCAAGGTTGCCGCGATGGAAAAGACGCTTGCCGACGGCGGCTACATGGGCATGAAGCTGGCGAGGGTCCTGGTCGACAAGCCGGACGAGAAGCTAGTACTCCTGAAGGAAGGCGAGGGGGCGATCGCCGTCTACCACTATTTCTACGTCGCGCGGGCGTAGGCACGAGTTCGCCGGACTGGCTGGAAGCCGTCGGGTCTGCTCCGGCGGCTTATTTTCGTATGCGAGGAGGTTTCATATGAAGAAACTGGTTACTTTTGTACTGCTGGTGTTCTTGGCCACGTCGGCCAGGGTCACCGACAACACGCTGGACCGTGGGATGGTGAAGACTTACCTGAGGTCCGGACACGACAACAGCGCGGTGCATTTCTACGGCATCAAGCCGGTCCGGCGCGACGGTCGACTGGTGTGCGTGTACGCACGGAAGATCGAGCTGGACGCGACAGGCGACGGGCGGTGCGACGACGTGAGCCTATACCGTCTCGTGAGGGCGATATGGAACAAGAACGGCAAGCTGAGCTGCATGTACGAGTACACCTACGACGGGCAGCCCATGTTCACCGTGGACGACCAGATGTCGTGTCCCGACCTGGTGGCGTCGAAGAACGGGTTCAACTTCTTCAAGAACGTCTACTTCGACGTGGACGATATGGAATATATGTACAAGTTCTAGGGACTGGCTGCGAAGTGGTCGGGACTGCCCCTTTTCGTTATAAATTTGGTGTCACCACTTGACAAACCAGCTATTATTTGTTATATTAGTGACAAAGGAGATTTCACCATGGATTTGACTACTATCAAGAACTTGACCTCGATGTGGTTCTCCAAGACCCATTCCGTCGCTTTCTACGGGATCGAGTCCTGGCGCAACGGCTACCTGAAGACTGGTGCCGACTTTAACGCGTCCACCGACCTCGCCGGCAGCGCTGACTCCGACCTCGCCGACCGCGTGGTGTCCGCAATCGCCAGCTTCGGCGTGACCGGAATCCGCGTGAACGACATCGAGTGCGGCCCCGTGGTGACCAGGGTGAACCTTGTCCTCCCCCGCGGAGTGAAGATCAAGGCCGTCACCGACCTCGCCAACGACCTCGCCATGCAGCTCAAGGTGAAGAGCGTGTCCTTTACGGAAGTGTCCGAAAAGGGTGTTCTCGCACTGGATATGCCGGCCGAGAAAAGAAAAGTCGTGCTTCCCGGAAACGTTCACACCGCCGACATGGACGGCATGACCCTTCCCCTTGAACTCGGAGTGACCGTCACCGGTACCGCCAAGGCGATCGACCTCGCCAAGGCACCGCACCTGCTGATCGCGGGACAGACTGGTTCCGGAAAGTCCGTCTGCATCAATTCCATCATTTGTTCCTTGCTCCGCAACGTTCCATTGACCGATTTCGAGCTCATGCTCGTCGATCCCAAGGGCGTAGAATTGAATGACTACAAAAATATTCCTAACGTGGTCAACAACGAGATTCTGGTCGAGCCGAGCGAAAGCCTTGACGGACTCCGTTGGCTCTGCGACGAGATGGAAAGACGCTACTCCGTGCTCACCAAGTACGGGTTCCGCAACATCAAGTCCTACAACGAGTGGGTCAAGACACAGCCAGTTGGCGTGGACTGCGTGGAAAAGATGCGCTACGTGGTCTGCGTTGTCGACGAGTTCGCCGACCTGATGATGACTTCCGGTGCTGAACTCACCACCATGGTGCAGAGACTCGCGCAGAAGTCCCGTGCTGTGGGCATTCACCTGGTGCTTGCTACGCAGCGTCCCTCCGTCAAGGTGGTGACTGGAGACCTCAAGGCCAACCTGCCATGCAGAATAGCTTTCAAGGTCAGCTCGTCCACCGACTCGGTGACCATTCTCGGACACGGCGGTGCTGAGAAGCTTCTCGGCATGGGTGACATGATCCTCAGCAACAACGATGTCGACGAGCGTCTCCATGGCGTTTACATGGATGATAAGTACATCAGTTCCTACACAGGTCTGGTGTGCAATTCCACTGTGAACACCATCGTACGCCGCTACAACTACGTTTCCGCGACGGAAACCGTCATGCTCGGTACAGAGAAGACCGAAATTCCGTCCTGGTTGCTCGAGACCATGAACTGGTGCGGTGAACGCAAGCTTGCTGCTGGCACTCCCAAGTGGGTGGCCGACCTGGTACGTATCCACAACGAAGTGTGGGACATTTCCAACATGGGAAACCGTCTCTTCACGATGGGGATTTTGCTCGGTCGCATTGCACGTCGCTACGATCTCGTGGAGGGCATGCGCAAGGATATCGAAGAGAACATCAACGAGGACTACAGAGGCAACGTCCGTAAGCCGTCCGGTGTCTTCGAAAATGTCGTCGAAATGCTTGTCCGTCTGCCCAAGTGGGTTACCATCGGTCTCGGATTCTCGAACTGGGTGGCCGCGTGGAATCGCGAGATTCCAGTGAATCCCAAGTGCGAGTACATCCGCGACTACGTATAATAGAGATTCCCCATGGGAGAGTGGGGGATTTTTTTTAATTAACCATACAAAAACATTAAAGCAATGGAGGCCATTATGGTCATCAAGAAAATCGACCTTACATCTGACAGGTTCGCCGAACAGAAAATCGTAATTCAATTGAATTACAACGAGCTGACCAAGATTGCAAACGCAGTCCACAACATTAAGGTCACGGGCAAGGATGATGCTTGGCTTAAATGGGAATTTGCCGCTCTGCGTGATCTGTGCCATGATGAGGGATTTATGACCGATTTCGCCCCCGGCACCATCTTCCCCAGAATCATGAAAGAACTCAAGGCCGTTGAAGCAAAGAATTCAAAGAAAAAAGATGCGACCAATGAATAGGTTCAACGGTGCTTTCGACACAATGAGTAAAACTACGAACCAAGGAGCGGCCATGAAAAACAGGAGATTTACTATCGATACGGGCAAGTTCAAGTGCGTCAAACCGTATTCAGAAAACGAGGTTAACCTTGTCAAGGGGAAGACCTACGAAGTGTATTCCTACGACAGCGACTTCGTCTATATCTGGGGAATCAAGAACGTGAAGTTTTCCTACATATTCTTCTGGGAACATTTCGAAGAAACTTAAGCGTTCAAATGATCCATAACCGAAATCCCCCAATGGAACCACTGGGGGATTTTCTTGTATATAGACTGGATATTTGATAGTCGGGTCTGCCCTTCATATCCATTGTAGGGACACCGGACAACGAGGTTAACATGACTGAAACAGAAAAGAAGATGATTGCTGAACGGTGGGCGAAGGCGGTAATGGCATGCGGCAAGGCAATTAAGCACAGCCACAACGTTATCGACTTCCTTGTAATGAATCGTAAGGAATTCGGCACTTGGAAACAATCGAACCCGTCCAGTTGCGTAGGGGGCTGGCCGATGGTGAAAAAGAGCCACAAGTTTATCGGCATACTGAAGGTGAGGTACTTGTCCGGCGCATTAACTTACGCAGTAAGCAACAACCAGCCCGATCTGGCCGGCAGCTCTGTGATCAAGCATGCCATGGAACGGTTCAGTGACCGGAAATCCGGACCAGTCTACATGACGCTGAAACGGTTCTTGGCGAAGTACGTCCGACTGCTTACCGACTGATTCTCTGTACGTCGGTCTGCCCTCCATATCCATATGGGTGGTGCGAGAGATTAGCAACTGTAAACAAAATATAACATCTTTGTGAAGCCAAACTATCATGAAAGTGCTATATTTACTACATCAACCATTCAAAAAAACAAAACAAAGGAGGACATTATGTCCAAAGTCAAAACCATCATCGTCACCACGAAGCTCACCGGTCGCGGCAATCCCAACAAGGAGGGCAAGGAAGGTAAGTTCATGTGGAACGCCGCTGCCAAGTCGGCAAAGAACGCCGCTGGCGACAACGACGCAGTTGCCGTCCAGTTCGTCGACACCAGTAACGACAACTGTACGTTCGGCAAGGCGAACTACTACAAGGATGCTGCCGGAAATATCATTCGTAAGCCGAAGCTCAGTGGCGACCGTGTCCGCCATGACATCTTCAAGTCCACCAATAATGCTGCCATCAAGGAGGACATCAACACTCTCGTGGCCTTCATCGCAAGTGCCGAAGGAATTCTTCGTGGTTACCTGAACCCGAACAAGAACGGTACTACCACTAAGAGAAAGAGTCCCATTATCGTCACTGACGCCGAACTCACCAACGGTGCAATATCCCAGATCGAAAACCACAGTTCGTCCGGTACTCGTACCGATACGTCCTTCTTCACGAAGGAATCTCTCGGTGCCACCGAGTACGAATTCACGACTCATATCGACCTGTCCGAACTCGGTGTTCTGTCTTGCTGCGATACGTTCGACCGTCCGTGTGTGCCGGAAGAACTCCAGCAACTCTTCGAGAAGAAGTTGTCCGACAACGGAATCAGCTTCAAGAAGGTCGCCCTCCGCAAGCAGAGCGACGTGCAGCCGGAAATCTGCTACAAGCTCGACGACAAGTCAGTCAATTTCCTTGTGAACCTTCTCCTTTACAAGATTTCCCAGATCTACAGCGGAAACGCTACGGAGTACGTGCAGTTCGACTCGATGAAGGTCATCCTGGTCAACGAAGACGGCACTCGCGAAGAAGTCAAGTTCACAGACGGACACCTCGAAAAAGATTTTGAAGTGGCCAGCCAGTACGTCGAGGCGGACTACGACGAAGCCCTTGCCGCCGAACGCCTCACACGTGAACTCATCAAGAAGACACAGGAAAAGGAGCCCAAGAAGGGCGGCAAGAAAGGTAAGAAGTCCGACAAATCCACCGAGGAAAACTAAGGGTACCGCTATGTTCTACCAGATTGCATTGAAGATTGACAGCGCAAAGCGTTTCATCAACAAGGAACGCATCGGTAAGCACGTACTGGACCATACCGTCTATGAATGCGGTGGTTCGGTACGTACAGCCACCGTTTCAGACAGGACCGATTGTCCGGACGATACCTTGCCTTTGCATTGCGTCGCCAATGCGATCGCGGTACTTTCTGGTGACCGTCCGGTTCCGTCAAAACGTGCCCATTCCCCCATGGCAGATTATGCCGAATTCCGGCATTATATGGATATGGCCAGACGTGCTCGTATACATATAGTGTCGGATTCCAACAATCAGTCCATGATGCAGACGGCAAAAGCAAGCATGTACAACCTCGCAACGGACGGTGCCGTGTCTTGTAAGCAAAAGAAGACGTCTGCAAAGCTCAACATTGACGGTGTTGACTACGACTTGACAAGAGGGTGTCCCACGCACCACGCAATCGGTATCGCTTGGCCCCGTGAAATATACCTGGCTTTCGATAAGCTCTGCAAGACAGTGCTCGGTGACAATTACAAGGAGAAATTGAACGTTCTCCAGACTTTGACCGAACTTCGCAAGAAGTACGTGAAGAACGACACCCGTCTGATGAAATTCTTCGAAACCTTGTCAGAGCAAAAGCCGGTTACCGTTATCGAGCGTGACCTCGTCGATCCGGTTGCTCGTGGCGTTGTCGGCGGTTCTATTTTCCGTGGCGAGACTTGGGCAAGGTCTTCCAAGCTCAAGTCGTGGGGTGCCCCTATCGCTGTCCATGGTGACCCGCAACTGACATGGGTCATCAACGGAATGATCTACCTGAAGGTTACCGAGGACGAACTCGAGGCCATCTTGAAGGGACCCGAGGTCGCAACCATCCTTGACGGAGGTACTCTGTATCCTGTCGACTCGAACGGATCGGTATCCTTTGGGTCGCTTCGAGAAATCGTTACCAGATGGGACGACAGCAACGAAGCGTACCCCACGCCGTTCGAAGCATAACACTGACCGGTGATGGCTCGGGTTTGCCCCGTGCCATCATCGGTTTGCCACATAAAAGGAGTTTCACTATGATTTACAAGACAATCATCACTGACGCCGACATCAAGTGTCTCAACGATGCCCACAAGGCTGTACACCGCGCGATGCACAATCCGGACGAGCATAAGCCATGCCCACCGTTCATGGTACTGGGAGAAGGCATGATTCTCGTACAGTCTGATTACAAGCCCAGGTCAAAGGACGTTATCGTATCCGAAGTAGCAGTGGACGAGTCCGATACAGTCAAGCTGCGCGTAAGAGTTGCCGCAGTGAAACGTGACCCCCAGACGAAACGCGAAAAACCCGTCATGGTAAACGGTAAGGTAGATATCGCATTCATCAAGGAATGGATTGTACGCCGTTTTGGTGAATTCGGACTTACTCCGGTTGGTAATGGACCGTTTGTCAGGTATTGCGGTCGTGTAGGCGAAGCCCATCACGGTATGAAAAATTGTCCGATGGTAGATATCGACGGCGTATGGAAATGCGGTGACAAGGAATTGCTTGAAAAATTGCTGATTTCCAAGATCGGTCGGCGTAATTTTCTTGGCCTTGGCATGGTTCGCCTGGTGAACAACTGATGATAGTTGACGACATACCTCCAGTACGCATGGAAGACCGCGTCGGGTTCACGTATGTGGAAAAGGCGTCCATATACGTGAAGGACAATACAATGTACGCTAAAAAATTTGGTACAAAGCCAGTACCGTTTTGTGTGTCAAATGTATCGTGTCTGTTACTCGGTGCCGGTACCTCCGTTACTAGAGATGCAATAAAGCTGATCAGTGACCACAATACCACGGTATTATGGTGCGGAAAGCGTGGCATGAGCATGTATTCGGTATCGATCAACACAAATACTAATATGCAGAATGCCAAGACCCAGATTGACCGTATCACCAATCACCGTATATCTCTGTGGAAAAAGCTACTGTTTGAAAGGAATATAGTGTACAAGGATACCGACAATGTGAAGGAACTTTTACTTCTGGAGGCCACCTACATGAAACGTCAGTACAAGGAACTGGCCAGCAAGTATGGCTTGACATGGAATGGAAGAGTTCCACGTATGTCGGATATGAAACCGGATGACACTATGAATTACGCGATAACAGTATGCAATATGGCGTTATACGGAATTGCGACGGCTTGCATATGCGCTATGGGATTCATGCCACAGTTCGGTGTGATACATGGATACGGCGCAACGCCGCTGTCATACGACCTGGCCGACGTCGTGAAAACATACACGTCCATTCCTATTGCGATGGAATATGTGTCAACTCACGACGCAGTCGATCCGAATGAACTCCTCCAGATGTTTTCCATCAGATTAAGCGAACTATCCATAGATTCTAGATTTGTACGTATATTGAATAACTTATTCTTGTGTAAACTATGACCGTATTCCTGTTACCTCCACGCGTACCGAACCGCATAACTGGTACCATCCAAAACTATTCGGTGAAAGTCGCTAACGGCGTGTTCGTTACTTGCGCTGATCGAAAGATAGTAGACAGTATAGGGGATTTTTTAATGGAAAACAAGGTCAAGTTCAAAACCGTAAACAAATCTAAACACGGCATTATACCAGAAATTGTCGTTTTTGATTGAAATTTACTAACTGTTCCCCTTGCGTGGGGATTGAAATCTTTGGTGTGGTGGCTCACGAAAAGTCCTAAAAACTGTTCCCCTTGCGTGGGGATTGAAAATAGTCCTCGTATGGTACGAGATCATCGTGTACAAACTGTTCCCCTTGCGTGGGGATTGAAACAACTCTTTCGGCTTGTTTTTGAATTCCGCTGACAACTGTTCCCCTTGCGTGGGGATTGAAACATACGCCTGCCTTGCCGCTTCCAGTATTGCCTGAACTGTTCCCCTTGCGTGGGGATTGAAATTATACAATATGTTGGCGTCGATTGCCTGAGTGAACTGTTCCCCTTGCGTGGGGATTGAAAAATACACATACAGCAAGGAGGCATAGCAACGGTAAACTGTTCCCCTTGCGTGGGGATTGAAACGAGACCGAACGCGACGGCAAGAAATACAACACTAACTGTTCCCCTTGCGTGGGGATTGAAACGAATTCGAACCGCTCGCCATGGCATCTGGTCACAACTGTTCCCCTTGCGTGGGGATTGAAACTCAACATTCTGAGGGAATAAATATCTCCTACGAAACTGTTCCCCTTGCGTGGGGATTGAAAAGATGTCCAACGCAACTATGTCAACGGAACCAAAACTGTTCCCCTTGCGTGGGGATTGAAAATTGGACGAGAAACCTGGTGATCGATTCCGCGTAACTGTTCCCCTTGCGTGGGGATTGAAATGTGTTTTTATATTGCTGCTACATCAAAGTGCAAACTGTTCCCCTTGCGTGGGGATTGAAACAGAACATCTTCTGTCCAGCCTAGAAATTATATCAACTGTTCCCCTTGCGTGGGGATTGAAATAATGGTCAGGCGACGGCAACGGACAAGCTCGCCAACTGTTCCCCTTGCGTGGGGATTGAAAAGTTTCCGGGAATTCCTGTCGGCCCGCTATCAAAAACTGTTCCCCTTGCGTGGGGATTGAAAATGATGTAGCAAGTATACCAACGTTCTCGCACTGTCGAGATTATCCTACACTGGTGTCCATATGTTCGGGTTTGCCATTCGTTGATATGAATTGGGCAACAAATCAATCTTTAACACAAGGAGATAATCCAATGTTACTAGCAAAATCCAACGGAACAACACTCAAGGACCATAGCAATGCCGTTGCACTTCGGTGCAAGGAACTGGCGACCGCCATGCTTGCTGGTAACGAGCTTAAACATGTGGTTGGACCACAGTATACCAGTAAAGATGTGATTGACGCATGCTACTACGCTGGGTTGTTTCATGATATCGGAAAGGCTGTCCCCTATTTCCAGGAGTACATTAAGTCTCAAGTAGAGCCGGACTGTCTAGATACCGATTTGGTTGACACCGTCACTGAACCGGAAAAAGTCACCCGCTATCACAACGAGTTCAGCTGGGCAGCCGTATGTACGTACGAGGATGAACTTAGGAATGCTGTCGGTATTACCGATCGCAAATGCTGGGAAGCAGTGAAGTACGCTATTTTCTGGCACCACGCAGCTGCGCCCGATTTCAATGACATTAAGGGCCGTGATATTTTCTTTGCCAAGGAGTTCGACATGAAAGCCGTTGTTGACTGCATGAACGACTTCATCGGGCAGAATTTTCCTGTTAAGGAAGCGGTACCCCGTGACATACCGGATTATTTCGCAATCGATCCGATGCCGTACGAGGACAACGCACTAATCATGTTTATCCGTGCCGTACTTGTCCGTGCCGACCGTGAAATCAGCGGATATGCCCATACGGTGTCTGAATCAAATATTACAATCGACACCATCGAGTGTCCGTCCAATTTCGACGCTGATCGCTACCGTACTCAGATGGATATCGTAAACAGTGCCGACAAGACTACTAACGTAGTTGCCGCACCGGCTGGCTTCGGAAAAACTTTTATTGGGTTGACTTGGGCTGTACGTTACAGTGAAACCGTTTACTGGGTATGCCCCAGAAACGCCGTAATCGATTCAGTGTACCGCAGTCTGGCCGAATTGAAAAACGAGCTCGGTGTCGACATCACTGTCGAAAAAATGTATACAGGAGCTGTACAAGATTCCGACAAGGCAATCAACGCGAACCAGCCACGTATTGTCGTCACCAACATTGATGCCATTACGACGCCGACTGCCAGCAATCGACAGGCAAACTTGCAATACGACATGCTGGTTAAACCTATGATTTTCGACGAATTCCATGAATTCCCCATGGACGAATGTCCGATGTACGCGGCATTCAACCTTCTCATGGAAGTCCGGAATGATTTCACTCGTGCCAAGTCATTGCTTGTTTCCGCTACTCCGTATACGTTGTACAAGGGCAATGATTTCCGCAACGAGATCAATTATTTGCCTAAAAAGAACGGTCATTATGCGCCTCAGCACGACGTTCCGTACAGTGTACGCATAGCGAAGGTAAACGGACAACTGATGGACGACACTGCATATGTGTACAACGTAGTCAAGTCCGCCCAGGAATTTGCCGACAGCAATCCTCGTGCAATTTGCTTCCACAGCAAGTTTACCGACGAAGACAAGAACGCTATCATGGACCGAATCTATGCGAGTTACGGAAAGACCGCTACAGGAGACAAGGTTCCTGTAGTCTCCGGACCTATCATGAGGGCCAGTATGGATATTTCCTTCAGAAATATGGAAATCTTCGTATCGTCGCCAAATAACGACTTGCAGATTATCGGTAGGTGCAATCGCTGGGGAAAGGATGACGACGCAACCATCACGTTTGTCATTCCGGAAAAACTCGGCGCCGGCGATCGCACTTATCTTGACCATAACGATTTCCCCAAGACCCACTTGATTTATGCTAAATGGGTGGAGTGCTTGAAATCTAGTGTCAAGGATACGATGACTCTTTCCGAACTGTACGATATGTACGACAAGTTCAGTAAGGAAAATGCCGACTTGCTTACCGAATACCAAAAATTGTTGCACAAGGAAGGTATCGAAAAGCTTGTCACGCAGTGCTATCCCCATCGTCCAGCGTACTATGTCAATCCGCAGAATAGAGGAAACAAGGGATCTCTCCGCAACACTGACCCGTCGATTTACTTCATCGTGAAAGACGTAAACGGTCATTATGTTGGCCCGTTCCAGATTGGTGAATCCGTTACGGATTTCAGCAACCTCAGTATCGCCAAGGTAGCGTTCACTCCTTACTACTCGAAGGACCGCTCTGAACTTCTGCGCATCATCGGAAGTGATTCCGAGTTTTCTGAGCACTTCCCTGAATTGGCCAAGTACCTTACCGATTTCGGTGGTAAAAAGGGTGAACGTAGGGTACTGTACTACGGAAACAATCCGTCGATGTGGCGTAACCGAGCATTTCCGTTTGTCGTAAGGCCAGGACAAATGACTTACGACAGCGTACTTGGATACCGGTATTGCAATGAATAATTAAATAACAAATCAAGCCCCCAGTCAGCGACTGGGGGCTTTTCTGTTATAAAATCCATAGCCTACATCGGGAACAAGTCACGTTCGTCGTACCAATCGGTGATCGGCAAGCTATCCCGAAGAATGCTATACGTGCTAACGAACTTCAACTTTCCGCGAATACAGACAAGATATTCTACGCCGTCGTCCATAACGATAGGGCTAATATGATTCGGAATCTTGCTGCGAGGGCTAATCGGTTTCGTGAACCAATGAGTGAACGGTAACGTGCTGAACTTGGACAGAGACGTGTCCGGGTCGATGTAAATGAGTTCGTAGGACTCTCCCCTGAACGAGAACAGGCAAAGGTTACCGGTTTCTACGTTGGGGATTGTAAGCGTTCCGTCTGGATTGTGGATCGAGGCCCACTTGTAAGGATTCCCGGGTTTTTCCAAGGTAAGCGGAAGCTCAAACTTTGGCTTAAAATTCATAGGAATATTCATACAATATACTCTTTAAGTAGCGTACACAATCTGCTCGTCCACCATTCCATCTTTAAGAACGATAGCAATCCCGTGCATCCTTGTCCCAAGATGACGTATAGCCGACCATTCATCAAGAATAGCATTCTTCTGGTCTTCGTTTACACCGCAACGGGTGGACAGGATTTCCTTTCCGTGCTTGATTGTAAGAATGAGCGTGAACATAATGTCCTCGGTTGGATTTGGTTTGATCATCTATGAAGGGTTGCCCCGTCTATTTGGAAGTTCGCACTTCGACCGATTAAGGTCATTTCGTAAGAATCCATGTGTGGCATCTTGTAGATATTGCCTCATCGGTGGTGTCCATCCAAAAACCCCAACGCATAAGCAAGTCGTACAAACTGGATTCATAGGCAATACGATAATCCATGTAGTAACTGTCATAGTATTTAAGCCTATAAACCATCACATAACATCCCTAATAAAATACGCGAGTCAATTCGTCGGCCAGACGGTACAGGTTGTTCAGTTCTTGTTCCGTCATGGCGACGAGTTCGTCCTCGGTAAAGATTTGCTGCAAGCAGAAGAACGGATCGTACCACGATTCGCTACATCCCATACTGTTGCGGCCCGGAATGGACTTTGCGTTCTTGCACTGTTCAAGAAGCTGTTCCTTGGTGAAATGTTCACGTTCCGCCATAATTACCAACCTTTTATATGTTCAGTGATGCTACGTTCCAATGCCATTAGTGTCATACTATCGGTGATTACGCCATCCCACAATACCTTTCCACCATGTGCATCCCTATCAGAGAATACTACCTTGTAATTTCCGTCATCTTGATTTTCGAAATAGATGGTGTAACGTCCTTCATTTTGAATAGTAGATTCAGCTGTTTCTGCATAAGTCGGTGAATCTCATCTTGTTCCAAGCCATATTGTTCATTAAAAACCTTATAGACTCGGTAATACGAGTACCAGAACCTTGGATTTACTGAATCCAGCTGGATATCAAACATCCACTCGTTTTTTGCATTCCTAAGCTCGAAATTACAAGTAGGGATGTCAGATTCACCTCCGTTAGATTTGATCCATACAACTTTGTTCGCGTTCTTGAGCATGTCCAGGAATATCTTGTCGAACTTATCCTGGGTCATCCCTGTCTTGTCGTCTTGGATTTCCTTGTGAAGTTCATGCCCGCAGTAAGGGCAGAACTTCCAGTCTTTGGTATTTTTGCATTTTTCGCACATATACTTATTCCTTTTCAAACTTCTTCTTTAATCTGAGATACTGTTTGTATTCCTTTTCTTCAACTTCTTTTTTCTGCTTTTCTTGTCTTATTTTCTCAGCTTCTAACTTACGCTTATACTCTTCTTCCTTCTTTTTCCTATCATACTCAACGATTTCGCCGATTTGCTCATCAGTCATAGTCAAAAGACTTTTATCAAAATGACATGTACAACAACAACAACCATCCTCATCATAAACATCTAATCCTATATGTAATACTTTATCTTGTTGTGAATTTTCAAGAAAATCTTCCCTGTCATAAGCATCAAGATTCCAATATCTAAAATCTGGTACAAATTTGCTTATAATGGGGCCGCTGATGCAATGCAGTGCATGACTAATCTGGACAATACGATTCTTAATCTTATTGTCCAAATCAATGTACTGTTCAATTTCTTCTTTCGTCATTTTGACTCCTTCTTCAGTTTTCCTGAAAGATATAGGTTGACCAAGTCTATCATATCGTAGCCAATGGCAATCCAGTTCTGGACTTGACCATAGCCGAACTCCGTACATATTTTATTGAACGTTTCATCTGTTTCATGCGTAAATTCATCGTATTCGGACTTCGAGACGTTATATTCAGCGTCTAGTCGACTTTTCAACTCAGCAAGCGAACTAGTACCATACGCACGCATCAGAGATTCCACAGCGTCTACTGAGCTTATCTCTTCAATAAGAAGTTTCTTCTTGTTGGCCAATTCTGTCACACGGTTATAGTAAGCTTCCTTGTCTTCAATCATTTCAATATCTCCTTTCTACTTGAAGCACTCGTCCTGACATTTCTTGATGTCTGCATTAAATGTTTTAGCCCAACAACTGTCTATGCATGTCTTAACAGAATCAGTTTCGCGTGTATCGTTCTTTATCACTGTCACTCTAATTGTATCGGTCTTGATCATCAAGTTCTCCAACTTGACCTTGACAGAATCGTATTTGTGTTGCTTCTCAATACTGTCCTTTTGCCAGTCAATGTAATCCTTCTTGCATCCCAGACTGACATCTCCAGCATCAATGCATTTGGGCCTATCTTCCATCATCGCATAGTAGTCATTCTCTATCATCTGTTCAGTGCTTGGCGTACAGCTAACAAATATAACTATGAATAATACCGTGGCAACTGTTCCAATAGCAAAGCCAATATTGTCACCGTCAAAAAGCACCAACATCGGAAATGAAACAGCACAGAATACAGTTACTGCACCTACAATCAGAATAGAAGTAAAAATTATAGTTGTCATAGTTCTAAGTTAGTGTTACCGTGTCTGGATCGTTTCTTGAAAAACCGAACATTGTCCCCGCAACAAGTTAGCCAAAAAATCCAAGCTCGTCGAGCTTCTCGAGCGTCTTGATTGATGTGATTTTATACTTGCCCACTAGTTCCTTCGCCAGCTTGGCGTTGACGAACACAGGGTACAGCCCGTTGTCCCTGTCCTCGTCGGTGTCTGGTGCTGGAAGGGGACGCCCGTCCAGGTATTCCTCGAGGACGAGCTCAAGGGCCTCCTTGGCCATCTTGAGCGCTTCTGACTTGGTGTCACCTTGGGTTATGCACCCAGGAATGTCCGGGAAGGTCACGGAGTATCCGCCCGACTTCTCTGGTGTAAGTTTCGCTACGTAAAACATGTTAATCCCTCACTGGTGTCAATGGTTTGTTGATTGACATAAATGATAGACTGTGCGATGCCGGCAAATCAGTAACACCGTATTCTTCCGCGACATGCTGTAGTTTCTTGATTTGAGCATCAATTTTGGACTGCATCGGAAAGTCGTTCCCGGCTTCGTCATACCCGACATTCCAGAACACATAATTGTATTTTCCCAGCGTGCGGCTGAAATGGCCGGTCGGTTTTTTCCTGGATTTCCTGCGGAGGTACGATTCCACAGCTTCCTTGCCTAGGTCTCTGTAGAACTTTGGCACCGCGACTGTCTTTTTCATTGTCTTGCTCATAGTACTGCAAATATAGCAAAAATACACAAGAAATTGGGATATCAAATACTAATTGACTACCTCGCGAGGAAGTTATGTTCGCGGTCTTCCTGTTTCGGCTCTTCGACACAGGAAACCGTAATAAGGAACTTCCAGAATCCCTCATCGATTGGCTCGATAGTAGCCTTTGCGTTACAGTATGTTTCCAGTGCAATCCTTGTATACCGGAGGGCACCTTCAATACTGCTCATCTTCTTGTGGAACGGGAATCTTGCCTGTTTTTCGATGTGCTCGGCCATAATCTTCATGGCGCCAGCAGTCAGTTCTTGATTAGCATATGGAAATTCCATTGTATACTCCAATTGTTACCAGTTCATTAAACCGCATCACCTTCCTGCCTGTGACAAGTAAGGACAATCTTATTGCCGGTAGTCTGGTTTGTCCATGTAATTTCGTAGGCTTGGTCACCTTCTTTGATCAGTCCGAGCATATACTCCGCGACAGCCCTCAGTGCCTCATCAGTCACGTCGCTCTTGCTCTTCCATTCGCCCGGTTTCTTGATGGTACCGGCATAAATGCCGGCCAGTCCGCATCCCACATGATAATCAGCCATTTTCAATTACCTCCTAGGAACGCATCCATGCATTTACCTTTTCAAGCGGGTATCCCATCCTGACCAGGTAGTCATGCAGGATATAGCCATAGTAAGCAGCATCCTTGGCCGGCCATGACGCTATTTCTTCCTTCACCCATTCCTCGATGGGCACGATTTCAATGCAGTCCGCATGGAAAACCGCGTGATACCCATTCTCGGTAAGATACGTGAACATGGGTGTCAAGGATGCCGCCATACCGGTGTCGGCCTCGTAAAACACCTTGTCCCGCATGAACTCGCGGACTTCCTGGCGTACTTCTTCGGTAACGCCTTTCCTGAATTTCACCCGTTCCATCATAAGCTCCTGCAAATTAGAACAAACAATACAAAACTGATAAATACAGTAAAACGATAAACGCTTTGTTTGGTATGGCTCTTTCTATACAATCTTTATAATAGAAATTATCAGCACCAATATGGTGATTACAATAGCCACGTTTGTATAATCATCCAGCCTCATCTCGACCTCTACCCGGCCATCAAGTCGAACTGGTCGCCCAGTTCTTTCAGCCGGTGTGCCAGGTGATTGATAACTTGCTTGAAATACTTTGCGTGATGGTACTTGAACACGGCGGTTTCCATTTCCTCGTCGGTCATGTCGGAAATACACACGTTATCCCACTTGTCGCCGCGTTTCACGCGGAAGAACATTCCATCCAGCTTTCTATCCATATATTCCTCACAGCTCGAAAATGAAGTCCGAGTCGGTCACCGGCTTGGAACTCCGCTTTATTGTTTCCCCGGTATAGTCGACGATGTCGCAGTAGTTCGACCGTTCATTGGGGTAGGCGAGCGGATTACACCGTATGTGGATCACGTTCCCTTTCGAGTTGACATAGTCAGCCATCCGTCGGCCATGTACGTGCCCACAGAACCAGTAAGTGTCGTTTTCCATCATGTCGAGGAACTTCTCTCCCATGAAGTAGAACACGTAGTTCCACGTGTCGTTTCTGAAGTCGAAAGGCACTCCCAGTTCGTAGGGGACGAAGTGCGTAACGACTACTTTCGGTCCGTGGGCGAGTATATCTGTCAGCGCCTTTTCGTAGTGGTTCCAAATCTTTCCGGGTTCCTGGTTGAAGTATCTCATGTACTTCCCGTCGAACCAGTTCCGTTTCCACGCTGTGAAAGCGTCCAGTCCGTATGTCGGCGCCTCGCACTTGAAGTCGCAGAAGCCCATGCAGCCGCCAATACCCTTTGAAATGAGCGTATGGCGTTCCTCCTCGTCGAGGAATACAACGTTGTCGTACTGCCGACATACGTCCTTCATATGGGCGAACTTCTGCTCGGTTGACGTGAACTGAAGGTTTGACTTCGACGGTGTCGATCCGCGAACGACCGCGTCGTGGTTGCCTGCAACCAGCATTACGCTCTTGTACCTGTTGCTTAGCCACGGTATAGTACGTGAGAAAGTGAGGAAGTCGTTGGAAAAGTCTCCCGGTATGATGATTCCTTCAGTTTCCGGTATGTCATAGAACTTCCACATGTATTCCAACGTGTCGGTGACAACCGATTCGTCAGGATCGTCGCACTTGAGGCGTTCCGGTTCCACGGCATACGCGAATTGCATATCGACGTGTATGTCGCTCAGCAGTAAAGTTTTCATGGTTATTCCTCAAGTTGTTCTTCTGTTTCTACGTTAGCGACAGGCTCATCCGGAATGAACCGTCTTGGAAAATCCCTTGAGTGTCCGTCGTCGAATTCCATCCGGACGACCTGTGCGTCGATCAGTCCACGTTCACCCGGATTAGGATAGTCGTACTCGACGAAGAACTTTATGTGCTTCTGATAGAAACCGTCGTTATAGTATACGGTCGGGTTTCCGTGGGAATCTTGTTCCAGTACGGTCATTTTGAATTCGCCTTTTTCATCTGATCGATAAGTTTTCTGTAATCGCTTTCCAAAGACGTATTATCGGATTTGGTAGCGAACTGGCTTGTGGGAGGATTACCGGTTGTTTCCGGCAATGGATTGATGTCATCCGGCAATACTGGTATGTTGCCGGGCATCACTTTGATACTTTGAGAAGCACCGGAATAAGGACTTGAAATGAGTCCCATTTCCATAAGTTCCTTGTATTCCTTCGGCGTGCAAGAAACCAACTGTCCATTAAGCATAATTTCCATACTGTCCCCTATTTCAGTTCATTTCTGAGTGTTTCGGCTTCTTTCCGCCAAGCGAGGACCTTCTTTCTCGACTTGGTGTCCATAGACAGGCCAAGAATGTTCATCAATGCGTCCGCTGCATCCGCTGACACGAGTACGCCTTGTAGTTCTTTCATGCGGTCTGATTTTTCCTTCTGCTCTTCGATTATCTTGTCCACGTGCTTCTGGTATATGGACAGCTTATGCAGCAGAAGTTCCTGTAAGTATTGAATCGTGTATATCTTGATGTATTTACGGTGGGCAGGCAAATTCTTGTAATAGTTGCATACAAGTACTGAACCGCATTCCACGTACAAGTCGAATACGAGGAATTCCTTTCCGGTGTCGATTGCATAAGAGCAGTCCTGTCCATACATCAAGTATCCACAGCGAGGCATAGTTTCGTCATTGAAGCTTTTTGCCGACAATACGGATGTAATGTAGAAAATGTCGAGCAATTTTCTGTCATTTTCGTAGTCGGTACATAACGAGTGCGACTTGTGGCGTTTTCCTGCCCTGGCATTCTTGGCAGCATTGATTAACCTGCGCCACTTGCTAGGCTTTTTTCTCGGGTCCCATGCGCAGAGCATGTTGAACTCGTCCAGAATCTTCTGCTTGGTATAATACATAATCAATTGTCCTTCACCAGACGCACCGAGAAGCCGCCGTACTGAGAGTCGTAGTCCTCGTCCACACTTGTACCAGCGTCAATGTAACGGTACCAAGCGTTGCTCCCATAAGGCTCAGATGTCCAGAAGTATGCGTAAGAACCAACATTGATGAACCCACTGTACCAGTAGCCAGCAGGGATAGCAGCGAATCCGTATTTATCATTCCCGTCCCATGCGTTTGCTTTCAAGTTAGCAGCATCGTTTCCGATAGCTTCTATCAGTTCATCCCATTCTTTTCTTGACGGCAAGTGCCAACCAGGAATCTTGTCGGCGATACGCTTGGCTGCTTCCCAAGTGTAGTAGTGTGCGTTATATTCTTCGTTGAAGTAGATGCCTTTGCCACCGTCATTCAAATTAAGATTCTGGTTCATCCATATCTGATTGCCGATTTTGACTTCGGTTTCCTTGAAGAAATTAGGATCAGAATATGCTTTTGGCAATATGGCAGCTTTAACAATCTTTCGTTCACCATCAATACATTCCGATGTTGCATTAGTGTCAACTCCAGACTTGTCTTCTATCCCCATGTAGTCCACGGTTGGTTCGTGCCAGTCGGTGTCGTCCCATTTGCGGACTGTAAAGTAACTACATACTTCCATATCGGTCTCCGATTCATCATAAGTATAGTAATTACTAACAAGACCAATCTGGTTTCTATATTCACCTATACCGGTAACAAGCCACTTAGCAAGTTCTCTATTGGTTGCTCGTCTCATCTTGGGTTCTTCGGGAATCTCGGCGCAATGAGGCCAATTACTTAAACTATCTGTTATCGCTCTAATACCTTCTTTTGTTTTCACAATAGCAGATACCAGTTTTTCGTATGGGGTTTCATTCCACCACACTAGCATCTTCTTCGGCGGGTCAAATAACTGCAGTGTCGTTATTTCTTTGAGTGTTTTTCCTTTGTATTTCATAGCTGACCGTTATTTCTTGAATTTTGTAAGTTCCTTCTTCAAGGAGTCCTTCACCCTGTTGGTATCCACGACAGTGCTCGTGATACCGTAGTTGACAGAATCCCGGTACCATCGAAGCCTGGCTTCCATGCATTCAATCGTTTCGTCGGTGCATTTCGGCTTGTGCCTCATAATAAATTCGTTCCTTTCCGGTGGATAGAACGTCATTCCAAAACAGTACATGAAATATCCGGCACAACCGAGTACGATTCCCGCGCACAGTACGCACACGCAGCCAACTTTGCCTCCACTAAGGAGAGCAACCGCCACTGATATCAGTATAATTATAAATAATCCTATTGCAATTCTGAATTCGATAAGTTCCGTCATGTTTCAACCTACTCTAGCAATCTATTGATTGCTTCCACCTCGAGACTTGTTATTTCGACAATCTTGCCGCATAGACGGCCACAGTACGTATTGACGATGAAGAAATGCTTGGATTCATTTGAACGGCTGGCCGGATCAAACGTCTTGATCACCAGCGTATGGTGGTGTCTGTCTGGCCGAGACGCTATGGTTGCTATCGCTCGGTGCCCGTTTTCCAATTCGAGCTCCCGCAGGAATACGATATCCTTGTATGGAAAACGTACCATGCACTGGTAGTCGGTCAATCGTGAAATTTCTCCGAGATGCCATCTAACCAATCGGCACCTCAAGTTCCACCCGTTCACCAGAGACGGATCGGTTTCCAGTTCGGTATCTACGTACTTCATGACCTTCAGGAACATGTTTTCCAGTTCCGTTTCGCCGTGCTCGTTGATATCCCAGTAGTAGCCGGGACAACGGTTGCACCACTTTGAAAGCGGTTTCTTGTACACCGGGACTACATATGTGTTAACCAATTCCGCTAGTTTTGCATCCGCTTTCGGCGTAATGCAAACCCTTTCGAAATTGCAAATACGTTTTTTGAGTCCTAGCTTGGATATGAAGGAATATTCTTTGCGTTCCGGGTCGGTATCTTCGTACACTTCCATCGTGGCAATTTCGACGTTGCGGTAGATGAACACCGTCCGCTCGGACACTTTGCCGTATCCGGTATATTTGTATGGCGTGATGCCGTATTGCTTGAAAAATGAATCGTCCATGAACCAAATATAGCAAAATTCGACCGCTTTCGCAGTCGAATTAATTTAGTAAAGAAAATTTTACAAATCGAACGCGTCCTTGAAATGGTGCCACCAGCTGTCACGCGGCGGAACGTCGCAAATCCACGTGAACGTTGCAATCACCAGGCAGCACGCTGTCCAAGCGAGGACAAACGAGGCGACGACGTCCAATGCATACAGCAATATGGTTTCTATGAGCGCCATGTGTATTCAGATTCCCCGGTAGGGCGAAACCCCATCTTCTCGTAAAATACCTGACTTTCCGACAAGCTGTGCAACTCTATCTTCCGGTATTGGCGCTTCAAGTAGTCCATTGCCTTGGTTCCGTAGTCCATCAGTCGGCAGTCAGCAGTCACCTCGAACGAGAATACGTGGAATCCCTCTTCGATTTGCTTGCCGATAACTACCGACATCAGCTTTCCGTATCTCACCTGCAGTACCATCAATACCAGGTTTCCCATTGACTCGTACTGGTTCTTGTCGCACATAGCGTGCGTCAGCGGGAACAGTTCCTTGTTGAGTCCGTTGACGAATCCCTTGCAGAAAACCGATGTGAGGAAGCTGGTCACCGGTTGTCCTCTTTGAGCAGACGCATCTGTTCCAGCATCTCGTTGTCAAGACGGTTCACCATGTCCTTCAGCCGTCCGTTGTGCGTGACCAGGTCGTCCAATTCGGCCTTGTACCGTGCCTTCTTTTTATCGATAGTGGACTTGTCGACCTTTTTCTTGAGCCGCTCGATTTCCGCATCGTAGTTACTGATGGACTCGTCGTAGTCGTTGTGCCAGTGTGTACCGGCGCCGTGGAAATAAGCACTGGAACGTCCATTGCTGTGTATTGCCACGCCAGGTGACTGCCACAGGTACGGGAACAGGTCTTCGACACATGTGATGTTCACCTTCTTCCCGTTGTCGTAGATTTCATCCTTCTTGGTGTCGAACACTTCTTTCAGCGAAGCGTATGAGCACCGTCCAAGGTCGTTGTATTTTGATAGATTGATGACCATATTGAACCTCGGAAGGTAAATTACATCATTTCGCGTCGTCCGTGCCTCGCCGGAGGCTC
>ODAJ014785151.1_pt1 | contig 139971 bp, 92 predicted proteins | sample 1539241 | NCBI WGS metagenome assembly ODAJ01 (sample SAMN02144231, study PRJEB22623) | gut metagenome | biome: sheep rumen | host: Ovis aries | place: New Zealand | reverse complement strand
TGTTATTATTGCGGTATAAATTGCACAAACAAAAATATTCAAAGGTACCGTTTAACAAAAGATGAAATTTTACAATGTTGTAAAGACGGTTATGCTTTAGGTTACAGAACTTTTGTTTTGCAGGGCGGGGAAGATCCCTTTTTTACAGACGATATAATTTGTGATATTGTATCTGCAATAAGAAAAAATTATAAAGATTGTGCAATTACATTATCGATAGGGGAAAAAAGTAAAGAAAGTTATCTTGCTTACTTTAAAGCAGGTGCCAACAGGTTCCTTTTAAGGCACGAAACTGCAAACGAAGAACATTATAAAAAGTTGCATCCCGAAAGTTTATCTTTAAAAAAAAGGAAACAATGCCTTTTTAATTTAAAAGAAATCGGGTATCAGGTAGGCAGTGGTTTTATGGTAGGTTCACCTTACCAAACTATAGAAAACATTATTGAAGATTTTCGTTTTTTGCAGGAACTTAAACCCGATATGATAGGAATAGGACCTTTTATTCCGGCACAAAACACAAAATTTGAAAAGTTTGAGCATGGTAAACTGAATTTAACATTAAAAATAATTTCAATATTAAGGTTGTTGTTCCCTTATGCTTTAATACCTTCAACAACGGCATTAGGAACAATAGATCCGCAAGGCAGAGAACTCGGACTTAAATCCGGTGCAAATGTTGTTATGCCAAATTTATCACCAACCAAATATAGAAATTTATACACTTTATACGATGACAAAATCTGTACAAACGAAGAAGCAGCGGAATGCAGAGGTTGCTTGGAAAGAAGAGTATCTCTTGCCGGTTACAAAGTTGTTACAGATATAGGCAATGTAAAAAATTTATGATAGAATAAAAGAAAAATTAGTAAGTAAATTTTATAAAAAGGAGGCAGTAAAAAATGAAAAAGTTGTTGGTAGTAATGTTGTTGGCGGTAGCAATGGTAGTACCTGCATTTGCAAGTAAAGACAGCAAGTTTGACATTGTAGGTAAATTAGGATTAAGCGTAGTATCAAATTACAATTCATCTTTTTGTTGGGGGCCTGACTATAATACCTACGAAGGTAACACATCTAATGCTTTTGCCATAGCAGTAGAAGGTTATTATAAACTTGATGAAAAATTATCCGTAGGTTTAGGCTTAAGTTATGGCTTTGAATCCGAACTTTCATCTCCGTATGATGCTACTTATTTTTCTTATCAAGATAAAGCAAAGTTAGGATTTACAAATATATATCTTTCCGTAAAACCAAGCTTATCCGAAAGTATTTATGCAGTAGGCCAAATCGGTTACGGAATATCACACGGGTCTTTTTATGATGATTTTAATGTAGGTGGAGCCGTTCTTAAAGTTGATGGTGGCGGATTGTATTTTGGGTTAGGTGCAGGTGTTGAGTATAAATCGTTCTTATTTGAAGTGTTATATTCTATAAATACTGCAACTTTTAAAGAAAAAAATTATGCTTCGTCTGGAACAGATTATGTTTTCAAATATTCTTCTTTAAATGTTAATGTAGGTTATAAATTCTCTATATAGTCTGTCAGATAAAATAAAAAAGCAGGAAGAATGTTTTCTTCCTGCTTTTACATTAAACCACCCATTCACCCTTTCAACTCTTCACCGGTTTTTAGAAGTTTATTGAGTTTGTTGTTCCGCTGCTGTTTTGTAAAAAGTATTCAACATTAAAATCAAAATATGTATCAGGATACGGTTCATCTTTTAAAGTGAAATGCCACCATTCCGAATCGATAGGTTTAAAACCTGCTTTTAACATTGCATCTCTTAAAATTTGTCTGTTTTTCTTTTGTTGTTTTGTAATTTTTTTGTAGTCGGGATGAGATTCTTCACCGAAGAAATCGAATGTTCCGCCCATATCAACAAAACTGCCGTTTTGTTTTATTATTGTTAAATCGATAGTGCTTCCTCTTGAATGGCCGGACTTTGCTGCAACATAATTTCCTGCAAGAAGATCCGATTTCTTTATATCAGGATAAAAAGATTTGTTTCCCGGATCGTTAGGATCGTTTATCCAGTTAACAAAATCGGTAACTGCCTTTTGAGGTCTGTATGTATCCCAGACAAGAATTCTGTAACCTTGTTTTCTTAAATCATCTGCTGCAACCACCAAAGCATCAAGAGCTTCTTTTGTCATATAAGCAACAGGAGCATGATATCCGTCTATTCTGTGTCCCGTAAAATTGTAGTCGGAATAATATCTCATATCATAAACAGCATCAGGAATTCTTGAAGATATTTTTTGAAAACCGCTGCTGTCGGTTGAAACAGTATCTGCAAAAATAAAAGGTGTAACACACAAACATAAAACCAAACTTAAAACAAATTTTTTCATTTTTTACCTCTCTTTTATAATAATGTTTTAAGTTATTATACAAAATTTATATTGACAACAATAATCTTTTTTTATAATATATTTACCTACCTACCTTTATGGTTGGTTAATGGTAAAATTTAAGAGTAAAACAAAATGAATAAAATAAAAAAATCTTTTTTTGATGTAGTTAATAACAGACAAAATACCGGTTCGGTAAAATATGATTTCATACCGAATAGGAACAAAGATGTTATTCCTATGTGGGTAGCCGATATGGATTTTAAAAGTCCGGTCGCTGTTGAAAATGCATTAAAAAAAGTTGCAAGTCACAACATTTACGGATACTCATACATTGATAATGAATATATATCGTTATTGCAAAATTGGTATGCAAGAAGAATGGATTGGAAAATAAAAAAAGAAGAAATTTTATGTGTGCCGAGTGTAATGTTCGGTATATCTGCCGCAATCAGGGCATTAACAAAAGAAAAAGATTCTGTTTTAATTTCACAGCCGGTATATTATCCGTTTATGGATATTGTTAAAGACAACAACAGAAAACTTGTTGTCAGTCCGCTAGTTTTTAACGGTAAAAGATACGAATTTGATTTTAAAGATTTTGAAAACAAAATAAAACAAAATAGAGTAAAAATGTATATATTATGTTCACCGCATAATCCCGTAAGCAGAGTTTGGACAAAACAAGAACTTTTATCTGTTGCAAAGATATGTATTAAACATAACGTTATTATAGTTTCGGACGAAATCCATTCCGATTTCGTTTACGAAAATTATAAACATTATCCGATATGCACTCTTTCCAAAAAGATTGCGGAAAATACAATAACGGCAATAGCACCTACAAAAACTTTTAATCTTGCAGGGTTGCAGGCGGCACATCTTGTAATACAAAACAAAAATATAAGAGAAAAAGTTGTTAAAGCCGTTAATGCGACAGGTTTTCATGTGTTAACAAAACCGGCAATACAGGCTGTAAAAGCAGTTTATAAAGACGGCGAAAAGTGGTTTGATACATTATTAAAATATTTGCAGCAAAACAGAGATATTTTGATAAAAAGTTTTGCCGGAACAAAAGTTTCCGTTCAAGATATGGAAGGGACATATTTGGCTTGGCTTAATTGTAAACAACTGAATTTAAGTTGTGAAAGTATAGAAAGATTGTTTTTGAAAAAAGCAGGAGTTTGGTTACATAAAGGTTCCACTTTCGGTGTTGGCGGTGAAGGGTATATGAGATTAAACCTTGCTTGTCCGCAAAAAGTATTAATTAAAGCCATTAAGCAAATTAAGCAGGTAATTTAAAATGGAAAAAAGAGCTTTAATTGCTATGAGCGGCGGAGTAGATTCAAGTGTTGCAGCTTTTTTGTTGAAACAACAAGGTTATGATTGTATCGGTTGTACAATGAAACTTTATAATAATGAAGATATAGGTGTAAAAAGCAGAACATGCTGTTCTTTGAACGATGTAAATGATGCAAGGTCTGTTGCTTATAAACTGAATATGAAATATTATGTTTTAAATTTTTCTGCGGATTTTAAGGATAAAGTTATAGATAAGTTTGTTAAAAGTTATGAAAGCGGAAGAACACCGAACCCTTGTATAGATTGCAATAAATATATGAAGTTTGAAAAACTTTATAATATGGCACAAAATTTGGAATGTAATTATATTGTTACAGGCCATTATGCAAGAATTGAAAAAATTAACGACAAATATTACTTAAAAAAAGCAGTGGATGACACCAAAGATCAAAGTTATGTCTTATACAATTTAACACAAGAGCAACTTGCACATACTTTGTTTCCTTTAGGTAGTTTACATAAAACGAAAATCAGAGACATTGCAAAAGAAAACGGTTTCATTAATGCCGATAAACCGGACAGCCAGGATATATGTTTTGTTCCGGACGGCAATTATGTTAAAGCAATAGAAAAGTTTTCCGAAAACAAAATAAAAGAAGGGAGCTTTATAGATAAAAACGGCAAAGTAATAGGAAAACACAAAGGAATAGTTTATTATACCATAGGGCAAAGAAGAGGGTTAGGTTGTTTTCAAAAACATGTTTATGTTTGTAATATTTCCGCAAAAGATAATACCGTAATGTTGGGTGATCAGGAAGATTTATATAAAAAAGAGTTTGTTGTAACAGACTTTAATTGGATATTGGGAGTACCGCCGACAGAAAATTTTAGTTGTTCGGTAAAAATAAGATATAAACAAAAAGAACATAAAGCAGATATAGAAGTTTTGGATGATAACAAAGTAAAAATTGTTTTTAACGAGCCGCAAAAAGCAATAACTCCCGGACAATCAGCAGTTTTATATGACGGGGATATTGTGTTAGGCGGCGGAACGATAGCAGATTAAAATGGTTAAAGAAATTTCGGCACAAGATTTTATTAAACTTGATAAAACAAAAATAACGATAGTTGATATGAGAGAAGAAACGGAGTATTCAGACAGTCATTTTGAGGGCAGTGTAAATATTCCTGTTTCAAAATTTTGGGCAGGAATTGATAGTATACCGAAAGGAAAAGCAGTATATGTTTTTTGTAACAGCGGGTATTTCAGCGAAGAAATGGTTATCCTTCTTGAAGAAAGAGGATATGATGCAACAAATGTTTTAGGCGGCTGGCAAAAGATAAAAAGTTATTTTTAAAAGGTTGTAATTGGGAATTTGTATTATAAAAAATACAATAAATCGCGAAGCGATTTCAGAGACCTTAAGATTTTGGGCAAAACGAAGTACAATTCAAAAATTGCAATATATAATTTGCAATTTTTGACGTGACCGTAAAGATTTTAGGAGAGACAAAGAAAATTTGAAACGCAGTGTACTGATATGGTAACGAAGTGATATGGTACATAAATTTTAAATTTTCAAAGTCGTAGCCAAAAAATTTCGGTCGCAATAGGAGAATATAATGGAAAAAAGAAATGTTTATTTAGATAGCAGTGCAACAACAAAGGTCAGGGAAGAAGTATTAAAAGAAATGTTACCTTACTTTACGGATATTTACGGTAATGCATCGTCCGTTCATACTTACGGACAACAATCAAAAGCCGCATTAACCAAAGCAAGAGAAACTTTTGCAAAACTTATAAATGCCGAATCTCCGGAAGAAATAATTTTTACTTCCTGCGGAACGGAATCGGACAACATTGCAATTGTGGGCAGTTTGCTTGCAAATGAAGGTAATCATGTTATCACAAGTAAAATAGAACATCATGCTGTACTTTTTACCTGCCAAAATTTAGCAAAAAAAGGTTATAAAGCAGACTTTATATCCGTTGATAAAACAGGCAGAGTAAATGTTGAAGAACTGAAAAGTAAAATTACCGATGATACAGTTATTGTAAGCATAATGCATGCAAATAATGAAATCGGTGTAATTGAACCGATAGAAGAAATATCTAAAGTTTTAAAAGAAATAAACAAAACAAGAAACAACAAAATATTGTTACATACCGATGCGGTTCAAACTGCAGGCAAACTGAAACTTGATGTTCAAAAGTTAGGTGTGGATTTGTTGTCTGTATCGGGACACAAGTTTTACGGTCCTAAAGGGATTGGTGCTTTATATATTAGAAAAGGCACAAAAATAGAACCGTTATTTCACGGCGGTCACCACGAATTCGGTATGAAACCGGGAACGGAAAATGTTGCCGAAATTGTAGGTATGACAAAAGCATTAGAACTTGCAAACGAAGAAATGGAACAAGAAAGTAAAAAAATATTTAAGTTAAGAAATAAATTAATGAACGGCATTGTAGAAAAAATTCCGGAAGTTGTAATAAATACTGATATAAAATATGCCGTTCCGAGTGTATTAAGTGTAAGTTTTAATTATATAGAAGGGGAATCTTTACTTTTAATGCTTGATATGGCGGGAATTGCGGCATCTGCAGGTTCCGCATGTGCAACAGGTTCTGCAGAACCGTCACATGTGTTGTCTGCAATAGGTGCAAGTCCGCTTGCGGCACAGGGAACATTAAGATTTTCGTTAGGCAGATACAACACCGAAGAAGATATAGATTATGTGTTGGATGTGTTACCGAAACTTGTTGAAAGAGTAAGAAAAATGTCACCGGTGTGGAACAAAAAGGCAGAAGATTAGAAGATTGGAAGATTGGCAACAACAAGAACGGCAAGAAAGGCAGAGGATTGGAAGATTGGAGGAAAAATGAAACAGGTATATTTAGATAATCAATCAAATACAAGAATGGATGATATAGTTTTTGATGCTATGGTCCCGTATTTTAAACAATATTACGGAAACCCACAAAGTATTTATTCTTTAGGACAAATTTCTAAAGATGCAATAGAAGAAGCAAGAATTTCAGTTTCAAAATTAATAAATTCCAAACCGGAAGAAATTATATTTACTTCCTGCGGTTCGGAATCCAACAATTTGGCAATAAAAGGGTATGCATACGGTAACAGTAAAAAAGGTAAACATATTATAGTTTCTGCAATAGAACATTTTTCGGTTTTAAATGCGGTAAAATCTTTGGAAAAAGACGGTTTTGAAGTTACCTATGTTCCTGTAGATAACAAAGGATTTGTTGTACTGGATGAACTGAAAAAATCTATAAGACAAGATACGATTTTGGTATCGATACAATATGCAAATACGGAAATAGGAACTGTTCAAAACATTGATGAAATATCAAAAACAGTTAAAGAAAAAAATGTTGCTTTGCATGTTGACGGGGTTGTTGCTGCGGGAGTTATACCTATAGATGTTGTTAAATCCAATATAGATATGCTTACTATTTCAAGTTCGGTAATTTACGGACCGAAAGGTGCTGCGGCACTTTATGTTAAAAAAGGAATATATTTAAAACCGCAAATAGACGGCGGAGTACAGGAATTTAACAAAAGAGCAGGAACGGAAAATGTTCCGGCAATTGTAGGTTTCGGTGTTGCTTGCAGCAGAGCATTAAGCCAAATGCAACAAAATTATGAAAAAATTATAAAGTTAAGAGATAAATTGATTAACGGATTACAAAAAAACATAGATTATATTTATCTTAACGGACCTACCCAAAACAGGTTGCCGACAAATGTAAATTTTTCTATAGAATTTGTGGAAGGGGAATCACTTTTCCTTTTGTTGGATGCTAAAGGTATAATGGCTTCAAGCGGTTCTGCCTGTGCAAACAAATCTTTAAAAATATCGCATGTGTTAACAGCAATAAATGTTGATGTTGCGGTAGGGCAGGGTTCCATAGTGTTTACATTATCAAAATATAATACGGAAGAAGAAATAGATTATGTTATAAACGAGTTTCCGGCGATAGTTAAAAGATTAAGAATGATGTCGCCGTTATATGACCATTTTAAAAGTACCGGTGAAAGAATGAAAGCCGGTCCTGGAACAGACTATGAGCACCACCATCATCATGAAGAATAAAAATAGAGTTTGAATTAAAAAAATAAAGTTGTTTAAACTAATATAGGAGAAAAGGTATGGCTTTTTATAGTGAAAAAGTAATGGATCATTTTGCAAATCCGAGAAATGTAGGAGAAATAAAAGATGCATCGGGTGTAGGAGAAGTCGGTAACCCTGTATGCGGTGATATGATGAAATTTTATATTAAGGTTGAAAACAACATAATAAAAGATGTTAAGTTTAAAACTTTCGGTTGCGGCGCGGCAATAGCGGTATCTTCAATGGTATCCGAAATGGCAATGGGTAAAACAATTGAAGAGGCACTTGCTTTAACAAACGAAGCGGTTGCAAAAGAATTGGGTGGATTACCGCCAAACAAAATGCACTGTTCCAACTTAGGCGCTGATGCATTACATAAAGCAATTGAAGATTATAAACAAAAATTATCAAAATAGTTCTTTTAAAATTTCTCATTTACAAGCAAAAAAGCCATTCGCTTGAAATTTTTAAAGCCGTGCTCCAACTTGATTTTTCCTAACGACCTAATGTAACGGAAAAATCTTCAAACATGTTCGCACTAAAAAACTTTTTTGATTTATAGTTTTTTACTTTAAAAATTTCTGCACTCATAGACGGCTTTAATCATGCTTGTAAACGAAAATTTTAAAAATGCTTATTAAAGTTTAAGGAGTTAATATGTTAATATCGACAAGAGGCAGATATGCCATTAGAGTAATAATAGATTTGGCACAAAATTCCAACGGGAATTTTATACCTATGAAAGATGTTGCCAAAAGACAAGAGATATCGTTAAAGTATTTGGAAAAAATTTTGCCTATACTTACAAAACATAAAATTGTTGAAGGTGTTCACGGTAAAGGCGGCGGTTACAAATTAGGTAAAAATATAAGAAAATATAAAGTTATAGATATACTGAAACTTACCGAAGGAGACCTTGCACCTGTTACATGCTTAAAAAAAGGTGAACATTGCAAAAGAAAAGCACAATGCAAAACCGTATTTATGTGGAATAAGTTTTATGATATCATAAACAAATTTTTCGGTTCTATAACTATAGATGATTTGTTAAACGATAACAAAAATTTTGATTTGTTCACCAATATTCAACAACTTTTATAGATAACTTAAATTTGTTATAATACTTCATAATAAATAAAACATTTTGGAGTAAAAAATGATAGTAGAATTACTAAAATATACAAACGAGCCGGAAAAAACTTGTGCCATAGCCGGAAGATTATGTTACAGCGCTGTCGGTATAGAAGAATTAAAAGAGAAAATGACACAGGAAAAAATTGAAGATATTTTAAAAAGAATAATAAAGTCCGGACATTTATCTGTTTTGGAACATGCATCATTCAGTTTCGGAATAGAAGGTGTATCAAGAGCTTTACTTGCACAATTGACACGTCACAGAATTGCGTCTTTTTCCGTTCAAAGTCAAAGATATGTAAAGTTTAACAAGAAAGGTGTAGATTTCGTTATTCCGCCTACAATAGCTAAAGATGAAAAATTGTTGGCAAAATATAACGAGTTTTTAAAATTGTCGCAACAATATTATAACGAGTTTATTGAAGCAGGTATTCCTGCAGAAGATTCAAGATATGTTTTACCTAATGCATCTTCAACAAAAATAGTTATTACAATGAATGCAAGAGAATTAAGACATTTCTTTGAATTAAGATGTTGTAACAGAGCACAATGGGAAATAAGAGATATGGCTTGCAGAATGTTGAAACTTGCAAAAGAAGTTGCACCGATACTTTTTAACGATGCGGGACCTAACTGTGTAAAAGGTGCCTGCACGGAAGACAAACCTTGCGGTAAACCTTGGAAAAGAATATAGTTAAAAACAATAAACTGAATATAAAATCCGTATATAATTTATATGCGGATTTTTTATTTTAACAACAAAGTTCAAAATAGTATAATATTAAAATACAATATTGTTTTAAGGAGCATTTTATGAGAAAAAATTTCGGACAACAAACTTGGTTTTATCCTATGCCGGTATTAATCGTTGCTGCTTACGATGAAAACGGTAATGCAAATGCAATGAATGCCGCTTGGGGTAGTGTATATGATTACAAAAAAGTTATGATTTGTTTGGATGAAAGTCATAAAACAACACAAAATATAAAAGTAAAAAAAGCATTTACTATAAGTTTCGCGGATGCAAAACATGTTAAAGAGTGTGATTATTTGGGTATAGTTTCCGGGAACGAAGTTCCGAACAAAATAGAAAAAGCGGGATTTACCGTTGAAAAAAGTTCTTTTGTAGATGCACCTGTAATAAAAGAATTACCGATGACTTTGGAGTGTAAATTAATAAAGTTTGATGATAACGGAAACATTATTGCAGATATCGTTAATGTGAGTGCGGATGAAAAAATATTGGACGAAAAAGGCAAAATAGATCCGTTGAAATTAGAACCTATAAGTTACGACGGTGTAGGACACAAATATTTGAAAGTAAGTGAAGTTGTGGGTAATGCTTTTGAAGATGGTAAAGCAATAAAATAAGATGACAGAAAAGAAAATTTTTGATACAAAAAAACTTTATATATCAGGGGTAAACGAGTGTTCGGTAGCACACTTTTTATCCCAATATATATTAACAAGTAACGAAAAATCTATGCTTGTCATACTCAATGATAACGAAATAGATTCCGTAAGCCAAGATATCAAAACTTTTCTTGATAATAAAAATATAACGGTATTGGAATATCCGTCCGATGACGAAGCCAAAAGAATAATAACATTATCTAAAATATCGGCATTACAGCAAACCGTTGTTGTTGCCGACAAAGAATCTGTAGATAAAGAAGTATTAACTTTTAATGCTTTACAGGATAATACCATAACTTTAAAAGTAAATAACGGATACAAATACAGCGGTATAATAACGACATTATCAAAAATAGGATATTCAAGAGAAAATTTTGTTGAAGATAAAGGTCAGTTTTCCGTAAGGGGAGATATACTTGATATTTGGCCTTGCGATAACGAAAATCCTATAAGAATAACTTTTGATTTCGAAATGGTGGAAACAATAAAAACTTTTGATTATATCTCGCAAAGATCACAACAATATTTGGATGAAATAACCATCCTTCCGTACAAAATTGTAGATACAAAAACGACATTGTTAGACCAATTAAATAATAACTTTGTTGTATATTGTGATGATGAAATAGAAAAAGACAGCCGTTTCGATAAATTTAATTTGATAATAAACGATCCGTTAAACAAAAAATCTATCCATTATAATTATCAAAGTTTTCAGGGATTTCAAGGCGACATAAAATATTTTATCGGGTTAATACAAGATTTAAAATATAATGCGATACCTATAAAAATATATTGTTCCAACGAACCGGAAAAACAAAAGATGGTGGACTTGTTTTATGAAAACGGATGGGAGTTCGACGATATACCGGCCATGACAATTATGCCGTTATGGCACGGCTTTTATTTGAAAGACGAAGTTGCGATAATTTCCACAAAAGAAATTCTTTATAAAAGAAAACAAATAAGTTTCCCTAAGATGAAAAGCGGTAAACGACTTGAAGGTATATGGGAAATATCCGCAGGCGATTATGTCGTTCACGAAAAGTATGGTATAGGGAAATATAAAGGATTAAAGAAGATAAGTCAGTCCGATAAGACCGCGGAATATTTGTGCATAGAGTACAGAAAAGGGGATAAACTTTATGTTCCGCCGGACGATTTTAGAGTAGTACAAAAATATATCGGTGTTGAAGGTGTAAAACCGAAACTGTATTCTATGGATACATTTGCTTGGGAACGAGTAAAACACAGAGCCAGAGAAGAAGCTTCCGCTTTTGCTAAAGAGTTGTTAAAACTTTATGCTCAAAGAGCACAAACACAAAGACAACCGTATCCGCAAATGAGTTTATTGGAAAAAGATTTGGCAGACTCTTTTGCCTATGAAGAAACAACGGACCAATTAAAAGCTATAGAAGATATAAACAACGACTTTTCCAAACCGTATCCTATGGAAAGGTTAATTTGCGGTGATGTGGGGTTCGGTAAAACCGAAGTAGCTTTAAGGGCGGCATTTAAAGTTGTGTGCCAATCAAAGCAGGTTGCACTTCTTGTTCCTACGACGGTTTTAGCAGAACAACATTACAACACTTTTGTTAACAGGTTGGCGGCATTTCCGGCGAAAGTTGAAGTTATAAGCAGATTCCAAAAACCCGCTCAACAAAAAAAGATTTTGCAGGAACTTAAAGCAGGAAATATTGATATTATTGTAGGTACACACAGACTGTTGCAAAAAGATGTTGAGTTCAAAAATTTGGGACTTTTGATTATAGATGAAGAGCACAGGTTCGGTGTTAAACAGAAAGAAAAAATTAAACAGATGAAACAAAATATAGATATATTAATGTTATCGGCTACTCCTATTCCGAGAACATTATCGGGAGCATTGTACGGGTTAAGAGATTTATCTTTAATAGAAACACAACCTTACGGAAGACAACCTATAGAAACAAATATTGCATTTTACGATTCCAAACTTATAAAAAATATTATCGAGGCTGAACTTTCAAGAAACGGGCAGGTATTTTATGTTTATAACAGAGTTGAAACAATATTAAATAAAGCTGCCGAAATAAAAAAGTTGTTGCCTGATATAAGGTTGGATGTTATACACGGGCAAATGAAACCGTCCGAGATAGAAAAAGTTATGTGGCGATTTTTGCACAGGGAACTGGATGTTTTGATAGCTACAACTATAATAGAGTCCGGTATAGATATTCCTACGGTAAACACAATGATAATAGAAGATGCACAAAATTTCGGGCTTTCGCAACTTCATCAGTTAAGAGGAAGAATCGGCAGAGAAAAACAAAAAGCATACTGTTACCTTTTTTATAAAGAAAAAGATATGAACGATGATGCAATTAAAAGACTTGAAGCAATGAAAAATTTCAGTGAGTTGGGTTCTGGATACAAGATTGCATTAAAGGATTTGGAAATAAGAGGTGCGGGCGGTATATTAAGTGCAAAACAGCACGGTTTTGTCAGGGATATCGGTTACGAGATGTTTGCAAGATTACTTGAAGAAGAAGGACACAAAGTCAGAGGTGTTCCGCAAAAAGAAGACAGAAAACATAATGTTGAAGTTGACTTATATATAGATGCTTTTATTCCGCAGGCTTATATTGAAGATGAAGATATAAGAATATTGTTTTACAGAAAGATATCAAACATATATGTTCAGGAAGAAATTGATGAAATAAGAAACGAACTTTTGGACAGATTCGGAAAAATACCGGAAAATGTGGAAAATTTGTTCAAAATAGCACAAATTAAAATAAATGCATCAAAGATTTTTGTTGAAAGAATTTCCGAAGATAAAAGATTTTGTTACATATATTTCAGAAAAGATACAAATTTTGACAGAATAGACTCAATGAGATTTATAACGGATTACAATTCTTTGGTGGAATTTAACAGAACGGACAGTTTCAGCTTTAAATTGGTAAAAAGCAAAATATATTCAAATTTCATTGATTATATAATACAATTCTTAAAAGAATTTAAAAAATATATGAAATAAAATCGCTCTGCGATTTTTGAGATATAGAAGTATAGATGTATGGAAGGATAGAAACGCCAACTACAAAACAAGTTGTCATTCAGGACTTGATCTTGAATCTATGTTAAAAGTTTCCGAAATTATACATTGTAAATTATAAATTGTAAATTGTTTCCCCGGTTGTTGACAAATTAGCCAAAATCATATAAAATCTTATACTAACTTGCTTTGTAATAAGCAGGTTAAGTATTTTATTTAAGGAGAAATGTAAATGAGTGTGAGAATTCGTCTACAGAGAATAGGAAGACCGAAAAGAGCATACTATAGAGTAGTTGCTATTGATCAAAGAGCAAAAAGAAACGGCAAACCTATTGAAATTTTAGGACAATACGATCCGGTATTGCAGGAAAACAAATTAAATGTAAAAAAAGACAGAGTTGAGTATTGGTTGAAAACCGGTGCAAAACCTTCCGATACTGTTGCAGATTTATTGAAGAAAGCATCAGCACCGGCAGAAGAAAGCAAATAGTATTTGTATTTAATTTGAGTAGTATTAAAATTTAAACTAAAGAAAATAACGGAGATATAGAAATGAAAGAATTAATACTTTTTATAGCAAAATCATTAGTAGATAACCCAGATCAAGTTGAAGTAAATGAAGTTATAGGTGAAAAATCAACAATTTTGGAACTTAAAGTTGCAGCAGGCGACAGAGGCAAAATTATCGGTAAAGAAGGAAGAATAATAAAAGCTATCAGAATAATTTTGAATTCTGCTTCCGCAAAGCTTGATAAGAGAACAACATTGGAGATAGTAGAGTAGTAAAAATGGGTAGTACTCGCAAAACTGCCGCTAAGACATCTTGGAAAGTGGCGGATATTTTAGGTTTTGAAGTTTTTGATCAAGACGGAAATAAGTTGGGATTGTTAGCAGATGTTATATCAACAGGCAACAATGATGTTTGGACAATAAAGTCCGATACGGAAGAACTTTTAATTCCGGCATTGAAAAGTATAGTTACAAAAGTAGATATATCGAAAAAAAGAATTTTTGTTTCTTTACCGGACGGATATGTTGATATTTACGGAACAAAAGTAAAATTGGAAGATGCGGTAGTTGTAGAAGAATTTTCCGGAATTACTGTTTATGAAGATTGATATATTGACTATATTTCCCGATATGTTTAAAGGTCCTATGACTTGCAGTTTAATGAATAGGGCAATACAGAACAAAATTTTAGATGTAAACTATATAGATATCAGATCTTTTACAAAAGATAAACACAAAAAAGTAGATGATAGACCGTTCGGCGGTGGACCTGGTATGTTAATGCAGGTTGAACCTATATATCTATCGTTGAAAAGTGTTGGTGTAAGAAAGAAAAATTGTTTATACAAAAATCCTTACAAAAAACCTTATGTGATTTATATGAGTCCGCAAGGCAACTTATTAAACACTAAAAAGGTTAAAACTCTTTCGAAATATGAACATTTAGTTTTACTTTGCGGTCATTACGAAGGAGTTGATGAAAGGGTTTTAAATTGGGTGGATGAAGAAATCTCTATAGGGGATTATGTCTTGACCGGCGGTGAGATTCCGGCAATGGTTTTAATAGATTCCGTTGCAAGAATGTTACCGGGAGTTGTTCAAGACAAATCGTCCGTAGAACAAGATTCTTTTTATGACGGGATGCTTGATTATCCTCAATATACCCGCCCTGCAAAATTTAAAAATTTTAAAGTACCGGAAGTGTTGTTATCCGGTAATCATTTAGAAATAGAAAAATGGCGAAAACAGCAGTCTTATGAGAGAACAAAAAACAGAAGACCTGACCTGTTAAAGTTAAAAAAGTAATTAAGTTAAAGGAGTAGTAAAATGTCACTTATAGACCAAATCGAAGCAGCACAAAAAAAAGATGTTAAAGTTCAATTCAAGGCCGGAGATACAGTAAGGGTTTTCTTCAAAGTTGTTGAAGGCGGAAATGAAAGAATTCAGGCTTTTGAAGGTGTAGTTATACAGAAAAAAGGTACAGGTTTAACCGAAACTTTTACGGTAAGAAAAATCTCTTTCGGTGTCGGAGTAGAAAGAATATTCCCTATTCATTCACCGAGAATCGATAAAATACAAGTAGTAAGACAAGGTAAAGTAAGAAGAGCAAAACTTTACTACTTAAGAGATTTAGCAGGTAAAGCAGCAAGAATTTCCGAAGTACAAAACAAACAACAAGCAGAAGCTGCAGCAAAGTAATAATAAAAGGAAATTAAAATTTCTCTTTTTGAATTTGATAAAGATTTTTATAATAAAGGACTTCAATTTGTCTCAGGTGTTGATGAGGCAGGTCGAGGTCCTTTAGCAGGTCCGGTGGTAGCAGCCGCAGTTATCCTTCATAAAGATATATTCATAGATGGCGTAAACGATTCAAAAAAACTAACCGAAAAGAAGAGAAAAGTTCTCTTTGAAGAAATAAAACAGAAAGCTTTTTCTTACGGTATAGGAATAGTTGATGCCAAAACAATAGATGAAATAAATATTTTGCAGGCAACATTTCTTGCAATGAGAAAAGCATTGGAGCAGTTATCGGTAAAACCGGATTTAGTTTTGGTTGACGGTAATCATACAATACCTAATTTACAAAATAAACAACAGGCAATAGTTTCCGGTGATGCTAAGAGTGCATGCATTGCATGTGCATCGATACTTGCAAAAGTTACAAGAGATAATATGATGTATGAATATGCAAAACAATATCCGCAATATAATTTTGAAAAGCATAAAGGGTACGGCACAAAAGCACATATTGAGGCAATAGAAAAATACGGTCCTTGTCCTATACACAGAATGACATTTGCTCCGTTAAATTCAAAGCAACTTGAATTGCTTTGATAGAAGATTTGAGATATATAGATATAGAATTGTTGTCATCCCGCACTTGATGCGGGATCTTGTAGTTAAAAGTAGTTGTCGTTCAAACTATAAGCCATAAACTGTAAGCTTTAAGCTATTAAAAGGTATAACAATGAAAGAGTTGACTACGGATATCGGCAAAAAATACGAAGACGAAGCAGTTAATTTTCTTAAAAAATTAAACTATAAAATTATAGAACAAAATTTTAAACTTTTGCCGATAGGGGAAATAGATATTGTTGCCAAAGATAAAAAAACAATAGTTTTTGTTGAAGTAAAGTACAGAAAAACCAAAGAATTCGGAACACCTGCCGAATTTGTAACAAAATCCAAGCAAAATAAAGTAATAAAAACAGCACTATGTTATATTAAACAAAACAAAATAAAAGCAGATATAAGATTTGATGTTATATCAATTTGCCAAACGGAAATCGAACATATAAAAAATGCTTTTTGTCCTGATACTTATTTTACTTATTAAGGAAAAGTTTTGCGGTATTAGCTAAAATTTCCGCACCTTTAGGAAGAGCAGTTTCATCTAAATCAAACTTTTCATGATGCCAAGGATAAGACGTTTTCTCGTTTGAAGAAGTTCCCACATAAATAAAAGCACCTTTAACCTCATGTAAATATTCGGCAAAATCTTCGCCGGCCATAGACGGGTTTTTTAAAAATTCTATATTTTTGGGACCGTAAACTTGTTTCGCTGATTCGTAACATAAATCTACAACGGAATCCGTATTTATTAAAGGATTGTTCAAAACTTGATAATCAAAAGTGTATGTCATTGAATAACTTTTACAAATACCTTGCAGTCTTTTTATCATTTCTTTTTTTATAAGTTCTCTCGTTTTTTCACTGAATGTTCTGACTGTTCCCACAACGGTTACTTTGTCTGCAATTATATTATATTGTTGTCCGCCTTCAACTTTTCCTACGGTAACAACTACCGGCTCAACGGGATTTACTATTCTTGAAGGAATAGTTTGTAAAGACATTATAAATTCACTTGTTGCAACAATAGGATCTTTGGATAAATGAGGATATGCACCATGTCCTAAAAGGCCTTTTATTTCTATAACAAATTTATCTACTCCCGCCATCATTGCACCGTATTTTAAAGCAACTTTACCTGATTTTGTCCAAGGACTTACATGTGCACCTATAATGCAATCAACTTTGTTTGCAGATAATACTCCTTCTTTTATCATCCCTTTGGATCCGCCGGCAGTTTCTTCATCAAGTTGGAACGTGAACTGAATTTTACCCGCAAACTCTTCTTTTTGTTTAGCTAAAATCATGGCGGCACCGAGTAACATTGTTGTGTTGCCGTCATGACCGCAAGCATGCATTACACCCGGATTTTTTGATTTATATGAATGATTGTTTTTTTCTTTTATGGGAAGCGCGTCCAAGTCCGCTCTTAAAGCAATAACTTTAGTTTTTTTATTGGTTTTCTTTGTTCCTTCCAAAATTCCGATAACACCTGTTTTACATAATCTGTATGTTTTTATGCCTTGTTCTTTTAAAGTCTTTTCTACTAAATCGGCAGTCTTAAATTCTTTATTACTGAGTTCCGGATTTTGATGGATGGTTCTTCTTATATTCTGTAAAGTTTTAAATAAGTTCATATCTTTCTCCGAAAAATTACTTTGTAATTTTTTTTATTGCTTTAAATATATTTCCGATTATATCACTTGCCGTCATTGAAACTTGAGATTTTTCCTTAGCTGCAAAATCTCCGGCAAGACCGTGAACATAAACCGCAGTTGAAACTTTTAACAATAAATCTTTGTTTTCAATACATGCAAAAGCGGAAATTATACCGGTTAAAACATCACCGCTTCCGGCCGTAGCCATACCGGCATTTCCGGTAGTGTTCACATATACTTTTTTACCGTCACTGACAACTGTTTTATGTCCTTTCAATAAACAAATTATATCATTATTTTCAGCAAAAGTTTTAGTTATTTCTTTTCTGTAATTCTTATCTTCTTTATATTTTACTCCCGATATCCTTTCAAATTCTTTAGGGTGGGGAGTAACTATTATTTTAGATTTTGAATTTTTAAATTCTTTTATTATTGAATTTTTTTGTTTGCCTTCCAACGAATTCAGACCGTCGGCATCGATTGTTACATAAATATCAAACTTTTTTATTATCGATAATATTAAATTTTTTACGGAACTGCTTTTACCCGTTCCGCAACCGATAGCTACCGAAGTAATTTTTCTTTTTTCTATAAATTTTAATATTTTATTTTGTGCAGACTTTGAAAAAGTTCCGTTTTTTTCTTCGAGAGGCAAAAGCATTATTTCCGGTTTAATATTTTTTGCTATAACAGGATAAGCCGATTTCGGAAACGCAATTGTTACAAGACCTGCACCTGAAGTTATTGCAGAATTAGCACACAAAACTCCGGCTCCGGGCATATTGTAAGAACCGGCAATAACAAGTACATGTCCGAAATTATTTTTAAAACCGTTTTGATTTCTTTTAAATATATTTTTTATTTGCATTTTATTTAGAAGATACGGCAACAGCTACAACCGTTGTTTTGTTATGCGAAAAAGATATATCAATGTAAGACGCTTTTTTACCTTTAATATAAACTTCAGGTTTTCCTGAAACCGAATTTTTAAACGATATGTCCGTTATTACCAATTTTTTTGATTTGTTTATTGCTTTCCAAACAGCTTCTTTGCCTGCAAATCTTACTGCAAAATGTTGAACGGCATTTTTCTTTTTAGACGAGCAATATTCTATTTCATCTTTGGAAAATACCCGTTCAATGAAATTTTTATCTTTTAATAATTTTTGAAATCTTTTTATTTCTTCTATATCTATTCCGATATTCATTTTTTGCAACCGATGAAAATTTTATTTATCGTCAAAATTGTATACTATTAATTAAAAAAAATCAATGATATATTTTTATCAAAAAAATTCGTTTTTTTATATATATTTTTTGTATAATATTTAAAATATTTTTTTTGAGGTAAATCATGAGCATAATTGTTACCGGAGTTGCCGGTTTTATTGCAAATAAAACCGCAGAGTTTTTATTGAAGTCGAAAAAAGAAGTTATAGGTATTGATAACATAAACGATTATTATGATGTTAAGATAAAAAATTACAGATTAAAGCAACTAAAAAAATATAAGAATTTTAAATTTTTTAAACTCGATATCGAGAATAAAAAATCTTTAGAAAAAATATTTTCGAAAAATAAAATTTCCGCCGTTATCAATTTGGCTGCAAGAGCCGGTGTAAGATACAGTATGGAAAACCCGTTTGTCTATGTTTCAACCAACACTATGGGAACGCTTAATCTTTTGGATTTGTGCAGAGAACATAAAATAAAAAAGTTTGTTTTAGCTTCGACATCTTCTCTTTATGCAGGCCAAAAAATGCCTTTTACGGAAGACCTTGCTGTTAATACCCCTATTTCGCCATATGCCGCTTCCAAAAAAGGTGCGGAAGCTATGTGTTATTCGTATCATTATTTGTATGGTATAGATATAAGCATAGTAAGATATTTCACTGTTTACGGACCTGCGGGAAGACCTGATATGAGTATAATAAGGTTTATAAAATGGATAGATGAGGGAACACCTATAGAACTTTTCGGGGACGGTTCTCAAAGCAGAGATTTTACTTATGTGGATGATATCGCAAAAGGAACAATAAAAGCATTAAAAAAAGTAGGTTTTGAAGTTATAAATTTGGGCGGCGGAAATAATCCTATTTCGTTGAACTATGTTATAGGGTTGATAGAACAATATTTAGGCAAAAAAGCTAAGGTTAACAGAAAACCTTTCCATAAAGCAGATATAGTTTCAACATGGGCGGATATTTCAAAAGCAGGTAAAATATTAAATTGGAAACCGACTGTTTCGTTGGAACAGGGAATAAAAAATACGGTAGATTGGTATTTGGAAAACCGCTCTTGGTTTAAAAATATAAAATTGTAAAACAGTTTTATATTTTGAGGTATAGAGGAATGGAAGTATAGAGGTCTGGAAACGGCAGAACGGTAAATTATACATTAAAATTTATCTTGTAGAGGATATAAAATGTACAAAGAATTATCAAAGAAAATTGAAAAAAAAGAAGCACGTATTGGAGTTATAGGTTTAGGTTATGTCGGACTTCCTTTAGCGGTAGAACTTGCCAAAAAGGGGTTTGTTGTTACAGGTCTTGAAGTTGACAGCAAAAAAACTGAAAGTATAAATAATAAAAAATCTTATATAGGAGATATTTCCACAGAAGATATTAAAGCACTTGTAGAAGCAAAAAAACTTTCCGCTACAACAAATTTTAAAGCAATTTCAAAGTTGGATGTTGTTATTATTTGCGTTCCGACACCGTTAAGAAAATCTAAAGATCCCGATGTTTCATATATTGTTTCGGCAACAAACGAAATAAAAGAAAATTTAAAAAAAGGACAACTGATAATTCTTGAATCCACAACTTATCCAGGAACTACACAGGAACTTGTTCTTCCTATGCTTGAAGAAACCGGCTTAAAAGGCGGGAAAGATTTCTTCTTGGCTTTCAGTCCCGAAAGAATAGATCCTGCAAACAAAAAATTTACTATTGCAAATACTACAAAAGTTGTCGGCGGTATATGTCCCAAATCGGCGGATTTGGCTTGTGCCGTTTACGGAAGTTTTACGAAAGTTCATAAAGTATCATCTACACAAGCGGCAGAGATGGTAAAACTTTTGGAAAATACATTTAGAGCGGTAAATATCGGTCTTGTAAACGAAGTTGCTTTAATGTGTGACAGATTAGGCTTAAATGTTTGGGAAGTAATAAATGCTTCGGCAACAAAACCGTTCGGCTTTATGAAATTTACTCCCGGTCCCGGAATAGGCGGACATTGTATTCCGTTGGATCCTCACTATTTGTCATGGAAACTTAAAACATTGAATTTTTATTCCAGATTCATAGAACTTGCAGGTGAAATAAATTCCAAAATGCCGGAATATGTTGTAACAAAATTGGCGGACGCATTAAACGAAAAAACAAAATCTATAAAAGGTTCTAAAATACTTGTGTTAGGTGTAGCTTACAAAAAAGATGTTGCTGATTTAAGAGAATCTCCTGCACTTGATGTTATGACATTGTTAATAAATAAACAAGCAAAACTTTCTTATTATGATCCGTATGTTTCAACAGTGAAAGTCGCAAATAAAATATTAAAATCAGAAAAAAATATTTCCGCTATTGCAAAGTATGATGCGGTTGTAATATTAACGGATCACTCTTGCATAGATTATGCGAATGTCGTTAAAAAATCTAAACTTGTTTTTGATACAAGAAATGCAACAAATTTAATGAAATCTCCAAAAATAGTAAGGATATAATTGGTGAATAAAGGGAAAAAATTATCAATTGTTTTGGTTACGAGAAATTCTAAATCCGTGTTGTTTGATTGCCTTAAAGCATTGGATAATAACGATGAAATTACATCTTCAAAATATTCTCAATGGATTATAGTTGATAATGACAGTACCGACGGTTCAATAGAAGAAGTTTTAAATTTATATCCTCAAACACAAGTTATAAAAAACAAAGAAAATTTAGGTTTTGCAAAAGCTGCAAACCAAGGTTTTGGTTCTTGTGAAAGTGATTTTATTTTATATATAAATACCGATACCGAAATTAAAAAGAATTCAATATCAAAATTGTATAATAAAATAATTTCGGATAAAAGTATTGCAGTTATCGGACCAAGACTTTTAAGAAAAAATAATACTGTTCAAAAATCGGTTTATCCGGAAGCAACTTTATATACCGAAATTTTTAAACCTGTAGTAAAGTTGTGTGTATCGATAAAAGAAAATTTTTATAAAGCAGGTAAATGTTATACGGTTAATTCACTAAGAGGAGCTTGTTTTATAATAAATAAAGCGTATATGAAACAAGTAGGCGGTTTTGATGAAAGATATTTCTTTTATTTGGAAGAAACAGACTTGTTCAGACAATTAAAATTGATCGGTAAAAAAATTTGTTATCTTCCGGAAAGTGAAGTTTATCATTATGGCGGTTTAGGTAGTGATGATAAAATGACATTTAATAAGAAAAAAATGTATAACGAATCTTTACTGAAATATTTCGATAAAAACAGAAACAAGTTTGAAAATTTTATTATAAGGATGATGATAAAGAATAAATGAAAATATCGTTGGTAATGATTGCTAAAAATGAAGAAAAAAATATTGCCAAATCGTTGGAAAGTGTTAAAGGGTTGGTAAGTGAAATTATTGTTGTTGACAGCGGTTCAACGGACAACACAAATAAAATAGCGCAATCTTACGGAGCCAAAATTTTTAAAAGACCTTTCGATAATTTTTCCGCTCAAAAAAATTATGCATTGTCACTTGCTTTAAACGAATGGGTGTTACATCTTGATGCCGACGAAGTGTTGTCAGAACAACTAAAAGAAGAAATAAAAAATGCCGTAGAAACAGCACAATGTGACGGCTTTATGTTAACCAGAGAAAATTTTTTTCTTGGCAGAAAAATGAAATATTCAGGTGTTGCAAAAGAAGACATACTCAGACTTGCAAAGAAATCTTTATCTAAATATGTCGGTGGAATTATTCATGAAGAGTTGTCCGTTGACGGAAAAGTCGGAAAATTAAACAATGTCTTTTATCATTATACATGTCAAGATTTAGACGGATATTTTAATAAATTCGAACAATATACAACTTTGGCTGCATTAAAAATGGCCGGAAAAAACAAAAAAGCAAATATCATTGATATCGTTTTCAGACCGCCGATTGAATTTATAAAAAGATACATTTTAAAGCTGGGTTTTTTAGACGGATTTGAAGGTTTTGTTTGGGCAGTTTTGGGTTCATATTACACTTTTGCAAAATATATAAAACTTTATTTGTTGAACAAAAAACAAAAATGCAATCCCTATGCTCATGCAGTTAAAATGGAAGATAACTTATTGAAACCGGAAAAAGATATTAAAAATATTTCAAAATTCTGATATAAGGAAAATGAGAAAAATAAAATGATATACGACTGTTTTACTTTTTTTAATGAATTTGATTTGTTGGAAATAAGGTTAAACGAATTAGATTCCGTGGTAGATAAGTTTGTCTTGGTTGAGGCTACAAAAACCTTTTCCGGACTTGATAAACCGTTGTATTTTAATGAAAACAAGAATAAATTCAATAAGTTTTTAAATAGAATAATATATGTTGTTGTCGATAAATATCCAAATATGGACGGCGATTGGGTAATTGAAAATTATCAAAGAAATGAGATATTAAAAGGATTAATTAATTGTAATGATGATGATGTTATATTGATATCGGACTGTGATGAAATACCAAGACCGAGTTCGATTTTAGATAACAAAGATAAACCGGGATTAAAAATTCTTGAACAAGAAATGTATTATTATTACTTTAATTTGAAGGCATCGTCAAAATGGGTATCAGGTACAAGAATGCTTTTTTATAAAGATTTAAAAAACGGATTTGATAATGTTGATAATTACAGTAAAACTGTTATAAAAGAATTAAATATAGGCACTACACCGCAAAAAGTTAGGCATATTAACGACGGCTTATTAATAAAAAATGCGGGATGGCATTTTACATATACCGGCGGAGTAGATATGATTATAAAAAAAATAAAATCTTTTTCTCATTTTAGAGAAGTATCAAATATAAACAGAGAAAAAATAGAAAAGGAAATACGAAACGGTAATGCACAATTTAATTCCGATATGTTTTTGTTTCCCGTATCAATAGACAAATCTTTTCCTGAATATATCTGTAACAATAAAAATAAATATAAAGACTATATCCTGGTTCAAACAACAAAAGAAAAAATTTGTTGTTTTATGAATATAGTTATAAAACAGCCTAAACATATTTTGAAAAATTTTGTGTATTCCGTTTTTGGTAAAGAAAATTTAAAAGTAATAGAAAAGAAAATAAAAAATTTATTTAGAAAATAATCATGTATCCGGAACTTTTTTCTATCGGTAAAATTACAATATATACTTACGGTGTTCTTGTAGCACTGGGGTTTTTTGTGGGTATGCAATATATTGTTAAATATTCAAAAAATATAATAGCAAAACAACAAGTATATGATTTTTTGTTTTATGTTATTTTGGTCGGAATTATCGGCGCAAGATTGTTTTATGTAACGCTCGATTTACCTTACTATAAATCTAATCCTTTGGAAATTTTACAAGTTTGGAAAGGAGGACTTGTATATTACGGCGGTTTTGTTGCAGTATTGATTTTTGCATTTTTTTATTGCAGATACAAAAAAATAAATATTGTAAAACTTATGGATGTTTTTGCACCGGCTTTAGCATTGGGACATGCTTTCGGAAGAATAGGTTGTTTCTTTTCCGGATGTTGTTACGGAAAAAACAGTGATTGTTTTTTTGCAATAGCACAAAAGCATCCTACACAATTGTATGAAGCATTCGGTAATTTTATAATATTTTATATACTACATAATCGTCTAAAAAAATCTCATAAGGACGGATATGTTTTTGTTTTGTATATGATATTGTATTCACTTTTAAGATTTTTTGTTGAGTTTTTCAGAGGAGATGACAGGGGAACATTTTTTCTCGGATTATCTCCGGCACAAAATATTTCAATAGTTATATTTGTTGTGGCAGCGGTAATTTTATTGTTTACAAAAAACGGGGCTAAAAATGAAAAATAAGTTTGTTTGCGAAAAAGATACGAATGAAAGATTGGATTGCTTTATGAACAATTTGCATAAAGAATATTCAAGAACATATTTTCAAAATATGATAAAAGACGGGAAATTGTTGGTAAACGGTAAAAAAGTTCATCCCAGTTATAAAGCAAAACAGAATGATAATATAGAATACACTATTGAAGATAATGTTGAAATTTCTTTAAAGCCGGAAAATATTCCTTTAAATATTATTTATGAAGATAACGATATAATAGTTATAAACAAACAAGCCGATTTGGTTGTTCATCCTTCTTTCGGTCACGAAACGGGAACGTTGCTTAATGCTTTGTTATATCATTTCAAAGGAAAATGCAGCCCGTTTATGGTTCACAGATTGGATAAAGATACAACAGGTGCAATAATTTTTGCAAAAAACGAAAAATCAAAAGTTTCTCTGTCTAAACAATTTCAAAAAAGGACAATACATAAAACATATGTTACGGCGGTAACCGGAACAGTTGTTGAAGAACAGGGCAGAATAGAAGCTCCGTTGGGCCGTTCCATGCAGAACAGAAAAATTATAGAAGTCGGACCGCTTGCAAAGAAAATGGCAATAACCGAATTTAAAGTGTTGTCAAGAAGCAGAGATGTTTCTTTGCTCGAAGTTCATATTATTACGGGAAGAACGCACCAAATAAGAAGCCATATGAAATATATAGGGCATCCCGTTTTGGGAGATGTTGATTACGGCGGCAGTGACCATTTAAAAGATATTAAATTTACAAGACAAATGTTACATTCTTACAGAGTCAGATTTACTCATCCCGTGACAAGTAAGGAAATGGAATTAATTGCTCCTTTGCCGGAAGATATGAAAAGTTTGTTTAAAAATATAAAGTTATAATTAACCATGCTAAAAAAAATAAAAAATTTTTTAAATACAAATATTTTTTTCTTAATACTATTAACAATAGTTGTTTTTTCTTTGTACGGAAAATCGATAAGTTTTGAAGAAACCGGTTTTGATGATACTTCTCTAATAACAAAAAATATTAATTTTATTTCAAATTATAAGAATATTCCGAAATTGTTTATAATGTCACCGTATTACGACAATTTTACAACGTATTACAGACCGATGTTATCGGTATCTTTCGCAATAGAAGCTTTTTTTGTAAGAAATAATTTAAGATTATATCACATAACAAACATTATTTTATTCATTTTATCTTTATATCTTTTTTATTTGTTTTGCATTGAACTAAAGCTTAATTCGGTAATAACAAAATTTGTATTACTTATAGTTGCCGTACATCCGATGTTTGTTTCTGTAGTAGCTTGGATACCGGGAAGAAATGATAGTCTGTTGACTGTTTTTTATTTTTCATCTTTTATATTTTTTATAAAGTATTTAAATACTCAAAAAATAAAATATGCTTTTTTATTCGGACTTTTCTTTGTCCTTTCTCTTTTTACTAAAGAAACTTTTATAGTGTTAATTCTTTTATATTTTGTTTATTTGTTTTTATTCGAACACGAAATTCAAAAAAAGAAACTGCTTTTTCTTTTTTTTAGTTTGGTCCCTTTCGTGCTCGCTTTCTTTTTTTTAAGGAGTTATGCCGTTTATACATTCGGATATGAACATTATGCTTTAAAAATCAGTGTTATAACATTAAATTTTATTAAATATATTTTTATTTATGTCTATAATTTTTTTGTTCCCGAATATATCCCGACAATGTTATTTAATGTCAGTTTAAGTTTGAAAACAGTTGTATATAATTTGTTGTTTATTTCGGTAATATTGTTTGCCTTGTATAAAAAAATGTTGTCAAAAAAAATATTTGTTTTTTCAATTTTGCTTGTCTTTTTAGCTCTATCGCCTACTTTTTTACAGGAAGATGTAGTTTATTTAAATCATAGATTTATTGTTTGTTCTTTGGGAATAATAATGATTATCGTTTCTGCTTTTGAATATTTGATTTCAAATTTTGAAAAGATAAAAATCTTTTTTATAATCTGTTCAATTATACTTTTTGTAAGCTTGTTTCTTTTTTCTTACAAACAAGAGGACAAATATAAAGATTCCGAAACTTTTTGGGTAAATGCATATGTAGATAGTCAGGAAAATGTTCTTACATGTAAAAATTTAGCACGAATTTATTTGGATAGAGGAATGTTGAAAGAAGCGGAACACTTTATGAAAAAGACAATTGAGTTAAAATCAAATTACGGAACGCTTATTGATTATGCGAGATTTTTAATTATGACAGGAGATATGGAACAGGCTGAAACTGCTTTGTTGCAATTAGAAAACGATATGAAAAAAGGAAAAGATTTCGTGTATTATCCGTTAAGTATAATATATTATAAAAAGCAAGACTACAAAAAGGCAGAATATTATGCATTAATGGCATATGAAATCAATCGTTATGATATGAACTATTGCAAACAGTTGATAAAAATATATGATGTAACGGAAAAATATGATGAAGAACTGAAAGTTTATGAACAACTGTCAGGATACGATAAAAGAAATAAAGAATACAAGAATAAAATAACGGAACTTAAAGAAAGAATAAAAAACAGGGAAACGAAAAATGCTTGATTTGGATAAAATATTACCGCTTGTTCAAAGACCGTCAAGATATATAAATCACGAAATAAATTCATATAAACCGGACATGGAAAATGATGTCTCCATATGTTTGTGTTTTCCGGATATTTATGAAATAGGTGCATCCAATTTAGGACTTGAAATTTTGTATCACTTGGTCAACGAAAAAAAAGTTGCAAGATGCGAAAGAGCATATGCTCCCGATACGGATTTGGAACAAATATTAAGGCAAGAAAAAATCAGTCTTTTTTCTTTGGAATCTAAAAGTCCGTTAAAAGAGTTTGATATAGTAGGTTTTAGTTTACAGTGCGAACTTGTCGGAACAAATATTGTTAATATGTTGTCGTTGTCGGATATTTCTGTTTTTGCAAAGGACAGAAAAGAAGATGAACCTTTGATTATCGGCGGCGGACCTGTAATGGCAAACCCCGAACCGTTTGCGGATTTTTTTGATTTGTTTACCATAGGTGACGGTGAAGTTTCCATGGTTAAAATCTTAGAAACATACAGAACTTGCAAAAAAAACAAGTTAAGCAGAAAAGAAACTCTTTTTGAACTTTCTAAAATAGAAGGTATTTATATACCGGCATTTTACGATGTCAGTTATAATGAAGACAATACCGTAAAATCCGTAAAACCGAACATTGAAGGTGTTCCCGAAACGATAAAGAAAACAACAGTGGATTTGGATAAAGTTTTTTTTCATAATAACAAAATTGTTCCTTTTGTCGAAACCGTTCACAACAGATTGAATATTGAAGTGGCAAGAGGATGTGTAGGCAGATGCAGATTTTGCCAGGCATCAAAATATTACAGACCTTGGCGGGCAAGAAAAGTAGAAACTATTTTAAATTTGTTGGATGAAAGTTTAAAAAATACCGGATATGAAGAAGTTTCTTTTTCATCGTTATCTTGTACCGACTATAAAGATTTGGAAGAACTTTTGTTGCAGACAAACGAAAAATATTATAAACAAAATCTTAATGTTACTTTACCTTCTATGAGATGCAATAAATTTTCATTAAAGGTTGCCGAATATTTAAACAGGGATAAAAAACCATCAATAACTTTTGCGCCTGAAGCAGGTTCCGACAGATTAAGAAATGTTATAGGGAAATATTTGTCCGAAAACGAAATAGTTGATACTTTAAATTTTGCCTATCAAATGGGGTGGCGGGCAATAAAATTATATTTTATGATAGGTCTTCCAACGGAAACTCCGGAAGATATTTCTGCAATAAAAACACTTATCGATAAAGTTAGAAAAACGGCTAACAGATTAAATTTCAGTATAACCGTATCTCCTTTTGTTCCGAAAGCCCAAACCGCATTTCAGTGGGAACCGATGTTTTCAAGCGAATATTTCAGAGATGTTATAACAAATATTAAAAAATCTGTTCCTGCCGATATCAGAGCTCATAATCATCAATCAAGCATAATAGAAGCTTTTCTGGCAAGAGCCGACAGACGAGTTTCAAAAGCGATATATATTGCTTGGCAAAAAGGTATGAGATTTGATCAATGGAAAGATAAATTTAATTTTGAAGTATGGACTGAAAGCATAAAAGAGGCAGGTTTTGATTTAAATTTTTATGTTTACAGAAGAAGAGATTTTGATGAAGTGTTACCGTGGCAACATATTAATTTAGGTGTGGACAAACAATTCCTTTATAACGATTATACAAACGGAATTAAAGAAACGGCAAATGTTGTTTCAGGTAAAGAAAAACAAGTAACAAAACTTCCCGAAAATATTTCTTCCGTAAAAAAAGAAATTTTTGAAACAAAGTTTAGAGTATTATTAAAATTTTCAAGAACAGGTTTCGTAAAATATGTATCGCAATTGGAACAAATAGATTTCTTTAGAAGGGCATTAAAAAGAACAAAATTACCGTTGGCATACACAAACGGTTTCAGTCCGCAGGTAAAAGCCGCTTTCGGACCGGCAATAGCGGTAGGTTATGAAAGCGACAGTGAATATGTCGATTTATCTTTAACGGAAAAAGTTGATTTGGTACAAATAAAACAGGAAATATCAAAAATATTGCCGGAAGGATATCAACTTTTAGATGCAAAATATATTCCTTTAAGATTTCCGTCAATAGAATCTGTTGTGAATTTGGCTGAGTATACGGTTAAAGGTGTTAAGTTGGAACAAAATTATTTGAATGAATATTTAAATCAAAAAGAAATTTTAATAAAAAAAATAAAAAAAGATAAAGAAACCATAGTGGATGTAAAAGATCTTATACGAGAAATACAAATTGTTGATGATAATACATTAAAAATCTTTTTAAGATTCGGGCCTGCAAAAAATATGAAACTTGAAAAAATTTTGCAAAACTTATTGAAAATACAAGAAAAAGATATAAAAATATTGTATACTAAAAGGGACAAGTTATTTGTTGAAAGTAAAGGAATTGTTTATGAAATTTAAAATGACGGCTGTTTTTATGCTTATTTGTTTTTTATCGTCAGCAATTTTTGCAGATAAATCAATTTTGTATATGAGTGACAGCGTGCATGTTTCGGATTATTTCAACACAAAATATATAGATATGTTGCAGAGTTTGATAGATGACGATTTCGGTAAAGGCACCGTAAATGTCAGCAAAATTACAAAATTCGATATGAACACAACCCAATGTTTGGAAATATGTGATGTTTTGTTTAACAAGAAACATCAAGATACATTGATACTTAATGTCGGAGACTCAAACTACCACAATTTATATGGCTTTGCCGCGTATATGAAAAACAGAGACAGAGATAAGACCGTGGTTATAAGAGAGAACAAAAATCTTTATGAAATAAACAACGAGATGTTAAAATTGTATGGAAGTACCGGCAAAAATACTTTAACAAAAGTTATCGGCGGTGTATATAATTCCTTAATGGGCGGAGGTTCCGACAAAACTTTTAAGCCTAAAGTTGTTCCTAATTTTTATGTTCTTAACAGTGATTTTACGGAAGATAATAATTTTATGGCAACAATAAAAACTTATGAACAAGCATGGCAACTTATAAGAGACGGAAGATTTGACGAAGCAAAAATCTTTTTGTCGACTATTATAGAGAAAAAACCGTCACAAAGTATGTTGTATTATGCTTTAGGTTCAACATATTTAACGGAAAATTCCGAGGGATGCGAAGCTAAAGCTTTACAATGTTTTGAAGACGGTATTCTTGTTGATCCGTTAAATAAATTAAATTTGTGTTATAAAGGTTTGGAATTAATTTACATGTTATACAAGGGAGAAATTACTGCTGACGTTTTGTTTTTTGCCAGGGGAATAAGCCAATATATTACTTTCCCGAGTGAAAGTTTGGAAGCTATAATGTCCATAAATACCGTAGATTATGATGAAAAAATACAAACAATAAATGATTGGATTTTGTCGGATATCGATAAGATAAGAAATAAAGCTTTTGTGGCAAATACAAATTTGATTTTTGTCGGTTATCCCGATAATATTCCGATAAATTCATTACTTTCGGATTATGCAAAAAATTCATCCAAAGCTATGTATATGGAAAACGACAAAATAAATGTTCAAGATAACTCGGATTTTACTATATACAGTATGGCAAAAAAAATATACGATTTTTTAACAGGAAACAGAATTTTAATTAAAAAGTGAGAATCTAAAATCAAATGTCCAAAGAAATAATTGTAAACAGAACTTTTGAAGAAACAAGAGTTGCTGTTTTAGAAAACGACAGATTATCTGATATCTTTATAGAAAGAAGAGAAACCGAAAAAATTTTAAACAATATATATAAAGGCAAAGTTCAAAATATTGTATCCGGATTGTCGTCTGCTTTTGTCGATATAGGCTTCGGAAAAAGTGCTTATTTGGGAATTGCCGATATTGTTGCACCGAAGAATGAAAAAAATATAGAGAATATGCTGAAAGTAGGACAAGATATAATGGTTCAAATTTATAAGGAACCTATCAGTACAAAAGGTCCTAAAGTTACCATGGATATATCTTTGCCGGGAAGACTTTTGGTGTATATGCCTTTCAGTAAAAGAATAGGCGTTTCAAAACAAATAGAAGATAAAGAAGAATATAACAGGCTGAAAAGTATAGTAAAGAAGCTGAAAGAAAATCTTGCCGGAGGGATAATCGTCAGAACCGAAGCCGAAGATGCAACCGAGGAAGAAATAGAAAGAGAAATGAAGTATCTTTCGAGATTGTGGGCTTCAATTATAAACAGGTTTAATAATTCAAAATGCGGAACTTGTGTTCATAAAGATTTAGGCGTCGTTTTTCAAACCGTCAGAGATCATTTTACCGAAGATGTGAAAATGATGCAAATCGATAATCAAAAAGAGTTGAACGATGTTGTTGAATTCGTAAGAACAGTTTCTCCGGAACTTGAAGACAGAATTGTTTTATATGAAGGCAAACAACCTATTTTTAAAGCTTACGGAATAGAAGAAGAAATAAAAAGATTAAGATCAAACAAAGCAAGATTGAAATCCGGCGGATATCTTATCATTCAAGAAGCGGAGTCTTTATGTGCTATAGATGTTAACAGCGGTAAATTTGTCGGCAACAATAATACGCAAGAAGAAGTGGTTACGATAACAAATATAGAGGCAGCTCAAGAAGTTGCCAGACAATTAAGATTAAGAAATATCGGCGGAATTATAGTTATAGATTTTATCGATATGAAAAAAGAAAAGAACAGAAAAAAAGTTTTGGAAGCCTTGAAAGAGGCAACTAAACATGATAAGGCTAAAATAAAAATATGGCCTATAACTCATTTGGGTCTTATAGAAATGACAAGGGAAAGAAAAAGAGAATCGTTGTTTTCTCTCTTGGGAGATACATGCCCTACTTGTCACGGACTCGGTCTTATATTATCGAAAGAATCTGTTTTCATTTCCGTATGTCAGGAAATAGAACAGATGAAAATAGAAAAATTTTTCGGAAAAATAAAAATTAAGCTTCATCCCGATGTGGCACAGTATTTTACCGAAAGAAAAAAAAGATTACATGAATTGTTTAAAAAAGATATAGATATTATTTCTACGGATGCCGTTACAAGGGAAGACTATAATATTATATTGGAACAATAAATGTATGAATAAATTTATTTTAAATCCCAAAGAAAAGTATGTCTTTATTATGGGGGCGGGTGCCAGTAAAGACGATAACCTTCCCATACAAGATGAAATTTTAAAAAATATATTGAAACAGGAATTTGCTTTTAAAAATAAAGAAGGTTCTCATATACGGGAATATAAAAAAGTTTCCAATGAAATAAAATCAATTTTAACAAATATTTTTACCGGTAAGAAATCAATAGATAATATATCCCTGGAAACTATTTTTAATGTTTTGGAAACAGCAATATACAAAAATGAAAATATAGGCAAAATACAACTTGAAAAGATAAAAAAATATTACGACAGTTTGTTAAAAGGCATAATGTTTGCCACTTTAACCGATGCAAAATTAAAAGAACATAATATTTTCAACAGGAAAGCGAAAAGCCCGTATACAATACTCGGACAAAAAATATATAACGGCTGCAAAAAACAAAATAATATAGATATATCTTTTATTACTTTTAATTATGATATTTGTTTGGATAGAGTATTGTTGTCGATGTATAATGAGGATGAAAACAAAAGTTTTGATGTTGATTTCGGTATAGATTTGGGAAATTATGAGCAAGAGAAATGGTTTCACAGACCGAGAAAAAGAAAAATAAGTTTGCTGAGACCGCACGGCTCTATAAATTGGGTTTTTTGTAAATCGTGCGGTAAAATTTTCTCTAAAATATCTAAACAGGGAAAACCGTTGGAACTTGTAGAAAGAACAAAATGTTATAACTGCGGACTTTCATCGGTTGAACCTTATATAGTTCACCCGACCAACAACAGAATTTATGAAAATAAATATATAATGCAAATATGGAGTAAAGTTGAAAATATTTTACAGGAAGCCGATAATTGGTGTTTTATAGGATATTCTTTGCCGGAAGCGGACAGATATTTTTCATATATCCTTTCAAAAATATACAATTTAAGAAAAATAAAAAAGAATAATCTTCCGAAAATTTCCGTTGTTAATCCGAACAGTTATATAAATAAGCATAAAAGTATTTTAGAAAAATTAAAGTCTTATAAAAACGATAATTTTGCTGTTGATATTAATGAGATAGACGATTATTTTTGTTATGTGCAAAAAGGTCGTGACGTTTTCAAAAGATTTGAAAACTATTTTAATGATGTAAAAAAATATGAGTGTAGTTTTAAAGAATTTGTGTTAAACTATTTTTGGGTAATATAGCATATGATAAAAAAATTTTTTTTATTATGTTTTTTTGTGTTTTTTTCGACATTTTTGTTTGCGGATGTTGAAAATGATATATCTGAACAAGCCGACCTATTGTTTAGAAACGGCGATTATTACAAAGCCGTAATAGAATACACGAAATTATTAAAAGAAGAAAAAGAAGATGCGGATTTGTTTTTAAAAAGGGGAGATGCAAAATATTTTTTAGATAATTATAATGGTGCTATCGGTGATTATTCATCCGCTTTGGATATTGAAATTTCTTCTCGGGCATATGTGTCAAGAGGAAAGGCGGAATTATTGTGTGAGCAATATGATGATGCAATTAAAGATTTTAATTCTGCATTAACAATAGAAAATTCCGCCTATGTTCATGCTCTTTTAGCTTGTGTAAATTTTAAAAAAGGTAATTACATTGAAGCTGTAAGAAATACTACGAATGCCATAAAAGTTTTGCCTAATGCTTTATTCTATTCAAGAAGAGGAATTGCCTACCAAAGTATGAGACAATATTATAACGCTTTACATGATTACACTACGGCAATAGATATGGAATCCGATAATTTGGAATATTATACTTATAGATATGAGTTATACAAAGTGATGAAAAAGTTTGATTCGGTTGATGAAGATAGTGCCGCTATCGATGCCATAAATGAAGATTATGATTCCGCAATAAAAAAATTAACGGAAATTTTAAGAAAAAAACAAAATTATGATATATATTACAATTTGGGTTTGTTAAAAAGTAAAGCGGGAGATAATTTAGGTGCGATAAACGATTTTACAAGTTCTATCGAAATGAAAAAAACACCGGAGGCTTTTTTTGAGAGAGGAAAAGCAAAGGCTAAAATAAATAAATATAACAGTGCGGTAGAAGATTTTAATACTTCGTTGAAAATGAAAAAAACGGCAGCGGCATATTTTGAAATTGCCGAAATATATTTCTTGTCTAAAAAATACGAGCAAGCCATAGAGTTTTACAATAAAACACTCAAAATGGAACAAAATTTGGAAGCAACGGTAAACAGATGGAATTGTTTTTATGAATTAAATAATTATAAAAGCATAATATTGGAAAAAATGAGTGTGGTTTCTCAATTTAACGATATTAGATTGTGGGATTTATCGGCTAAAGCCGAATATAAAATCGGAATGTATAAGGAAGCGTTAAGAGATACGGAACGTTCTTTAAAAATTTCTCCGAAAACGGAAACCTATGTCTTGGTTGCCGAAATTTACGAAAAAATGAAAGAATACAGGAAAGCAATTTTGAATTATACAATCGCAATAGATATAGAAAAAGAAAATGTGGGTTTTATAGCAAAACAGAATTTAAAGAATTTTTATTTAAAAAGGTCTGATTTGTATTTGTTAATAGACAGAAAAGATTTGGCACAGGCGGATAAAGGTTATTTCAGTGCCATTGTCGGCTCATATCAAAATAATGTTGCTATAGCAGAGCTTACGAAATCTTTGGAAATAAAACAAAATGCCGAAGTTTTTATTGCAAGAGGAGAATTAAAACTAAAAAATCAAGATTATAAAGAAGCCATTACGGATTTTAATAAAGCATTAAAAATAAAACAGTCCGCTACGGCATATTTGTATATCGGTAATACACAAATGGAAATGAATAAATATGATGAGTCTCTGAAAAGTTTTAATAAATCTTTACAAATAGATGCAAATAAAGATGAGACTTATCATGCGATCGCCAAACTTATGGAAAAAAAAGGTGATTACGATAAAGCTATTACATATTGTACTAAGGCCTTATCAATAAGAGAGAGAAGAATATATTATATATTGAGAGCAAGTTTATATGAAAAAATATTGAAAAACGATTTAGCTATGGCGGACAAAGGAAACATAAAAATTATGTTCGGTAATTATAAGGAAGCTATAAAGGATTATACCAAGTCTTTGGAAATATATGAAAATGCTTTTGTTTATGCAAAAAGAGGAGAAGCGGAAGAAAAGTTGAATATGTATGAAGAAGCTTTAAAAGATTATATAAAAGCAATAGAGTTGGATAAAACCGGGAAATATACACAATTAAAAGAAAATTTGTTTTCAAGAATGTCGCAAGAGCAGAAAGTTGTTTTCGAATTAAAAGAACTTGAAGATATATTGTTTGTCGAATAACATTCCGTATAATTAAATATAAGTTCAAAAAATAATTTATTAAAATCAATATTTTTATTGAAATTTGTTTTGTTTTTCAATATAATTTTAAGATATGGGAAAGAATAAATCTATCTTTATTTCTGCCGGTGATATTTCCGGTGATATACATGCGGCAAATTTAATAAAATCAATAAAAAAAGATAGCAATTACAGAGTCTATGCTATCGGCGGCAATCAATTAAAAAAAGTTGCGGATGAATTTATTAAAGATATCGTAAACATAAACGGTTTTGGATTCTTCCCTATAAAACAGGTGTTTATTTTAAAAAAAATATTTAAGGCCGTAAAAAGATATCTTATAGAAAGAAATGTGGACAAAGTAATTTTGGTAGATTATTACGGCTTTAATATTCATGTTGCTAAACTTGCTCATGAATTAAAGATTCCCGTCTATTATTTTGTCACTCCTCAAGTTTGGGCTTCAAGAAAATACAGAATAAAAAATATTGCTAAATATGTCGATATTGCTTTTCCTATACTTCCTTTTGAAAAACCTATGTATGAAAAAGAAAATGTAAAAGCTTTTTTTGAAGGAAATCCTTTGGTTGATTTGGTGCCTAATGTAACAGAAAAAAAGGATGAAGATACAAAAAGAGAAGTTTGTATAGGCCTTTTTGCCGGCAGCAGAAAAAATACCATAAAAAGGCATTTACCGGTAATACTTGACACCGTAAAAATATTAAAAGAAAAAATAAATGCAAAATTTGTTTTGTTTTCCGTTGATAATTTTGAACAAAACGTTCCGGATTACATAACTGTCAGAAAGGGAAATGATTTTGGTGAAAGAGAAAAAATAGATGTCGCTTTATGCCCTTCGGGAACGGTAAGTTTGGAAAATGCTTTAATGGGAATACCTATGGTTGTAATGTATAAATTATCTTGGGCAAACTATTTGTTGGCAAGAATGATTGTTCAAGTAAAGTATATAACTTTGGCAAATATTTTATTAAATAAAGAGTTAATTCCGGAATGTATACAACATAAAGCAACGGCGGCAAATTTAGCAAAGAATATATTGAATGTTTTGGGAAAAGAAAAGTATGATTCCATAAAAAAAGAACTTTTGAAATTTAGGCAGCAGTTGGGACCGGAAGGCGTTTATGACAGAGTGGCAAAAAGAATTTTGGAGGATAATATATGATAGATTACAAACGACTGATTAAATATGCTATGCCGTATAAAGGCAGATTTGTTCTTGCAATGCTTTGTATGGGAATTTATTCTGCCGTTGCAGGACTTTTAGTTTATTTGTCTAAACAAATAATGGACGGCGTTTTTATAAACGAAGATCCTTCTGTCGCTAAATACAATTTAATTTGTTTGTGTTTGATAATGCCTTTGATATATGTCGTAAAAGGTGTGGCAGATTACGGCAGATGTTATTTCTTAAATTATGTTTCGCAAAATGCAATTAAAGATTTAAGACAGGATTTATGCTATAAATTAATTTCTTTATCTCATGGCTTTTATGTAAGAAATACTTCGTCAAAAATTATGTCGAGATTAACAAATGATATTAACGCTTTGCAGGATGCACTTGTAAAGGTTCCTCCAACTGTTTTAAGAGACAGTTTAATAATAGTCGGTATGATAGGAGGACTTTTTTATTTGCATTGGAAATATGCTTTTGTTATAGTCGTTGTCTTGCCTGTTTTGGGGTTGCCTCTTGTTCAATTTGCAAGAAAATTGAGAAAAGCTTCTAAAGACAGTATGGTTCAAATATCGGAAATTTATACATCGCTGCAGGAAATTTTAAGCGGTTTTTCGGTTATAAAATCTTTTTGCAGAGAAAAGCACGAAGAAAAAAGATTTGCCGTTAACAATAAAGACTATTATAACGTTCAACAAAGAATAGTGAGAGTAGATGCAAGAACGACTCCTGTAATGGAAGCATTGTCTATGACGGGAGTTGCCGTTGTATTGTGGTTTGGAGGTAAAGATGTAATTAACGGAGTGTGGACACTTGGAGATTTTACCGCTTTTATTCTTGCAATTACACAAATGTATCAGCCTATAAAAAATTTTGCACAACTCAATTCCACGATTCAAAAAGCCACATCGGGAAGCGAAAGAGTGTTTGAAATATTAGATGAAAAAGTTGAAATATTTGATGCTCCGGATGCAAAAAAACTCGATACTTTTTCAAAAAACATTGTTTACAGAAACGTTTCTTTCGAATATGAAAAAGAAAAACCTATTTTAAAGAATATAAATATTGATATAGAAAAAGGACAAACCGTTGCCTTTGTCGGTTCTTCAGGGTCGGGAAAAAGTACAATAGCCAATTTAATATTGAGATTTTATGATGTTAATTCCGGTGAAATTTTAGTTGACGGAATAAATATAAAAAATTTAACATTGGAATCTTTAAGAGATAAGATAGGTGTTGTTTCTCAAGATGTTTTTCTGTTTAATGATACCATAAAATACAATATAGCTTACGGAAAACTTGATGCTACGGATGAAGAAATAGAGGCTGCGGCAAAAGCAGCAAACGCACATAAGTTTATTTCCAAAATGCCTGATGGTTACAATACTTTAATCGGTGAAAGAGGAATGAAACTTTCCGGAGGAGAAAAACAAAGAATTGCGATTGCAAGAGCAATGTTAAAAAATCCGCCTATACTTGTTCTCGATGAAGCTACATCCGCATTGGACAGCGAATCGGAAAAGCTTGTTCAAGAGGCAATTGAAACTTTGATGAAAAACAGAACGGTTATTTTGATTGCCCACAGACTTTCAACGGTAAAAAATGCGGATAAAATAATAGTTATAGATAAAGGAACCGTTGCGGAAACAGGCAAACATCAAGAACTTCTTGATAAAAACGGAATATATGCAAAATTATATAACTTAAAATAGGTGACTTTTTATGAATAAAAAAATTTTATTAATTGTAGGTTTTGTTTTTATGGCAATTAATATTTCTTTTGCGAAGAAACCTCCCACGATGCCTAATTCTTATGATTCCACAGGCCTTAGCGCAAGAAGTCTTGCCATGGGATATACGGGTGCAGCTATGCCGAACACATTAGAAGGAGTATTTTATAATTCGGCAAGTTTGGGGTTCAACGGCAGCGAAGCAATACAAGTGGAAGCTGCGGCTTCCGTGATAAGAAATACGGATATAGATAAGAATTATATGGCTTATTATAATCCCATAGATTTGGGATTTACTTCCGTTGTTATTAATCAAAAACAAGGTGCAATATCTTGGAGAACTTTTTCTTCTAACGATACAGAATACCATGACGGTTCCGATTTTTATAAAAAATCGGAACACATAAAAGCCGTTACCATTTCTGCGGCAAATGTAAACGAAAAAGGAGTTTCTTTCGGATTAAATTTATCTTATTTGTACGGGACATTGGCGGAAAGTTCCATTACCGGCGGAACACCTTTTGCACAAACTTCTTCCGGTAACGGTTTTACTATGGATATAGGTATTATGGCGCCGCTTAAAGGTAATATGTATGTAGGTGTTAATTTTGAAAATGTTTTCGGTATTATGTGGTGGGAAAATTATGATTTCGATCAATTGCCTTTCGGAATAAGAACGGGTGTGGGATATATTTTAGGGACATTTAATTTGCTTGTTGATTGGAATAAGAAATTTTATAGATTCGGAAATATAGAAAATGATAATTTTTATTCAATAGGTGCTGAACAGTATATAGGAAGATATTTGGTGTTAAGAGCAGGTGCGCAAGGGCCATCGATTACCGAAACAGAAGATATAAAATATACTTATGGTGCGGGAATAAATGTTTCGATAATTTCCATATCGATTGCCGGAGAAACATATAAAATAGAAGAAGAAAAAGTTTCTCAATATAGTGTTTCCGTAAGGATATTAATGTAATTATGATAGAAGAACTAAAAAAACTGGTAAAAGAATATTTGCCGAATGCTGATTTTGCTTTAATAGAAAAAGCATATAACTTTGCTTCCAATGCACATTATTGCCAAACAAGAGCAAGCGGTGAACCGTATGTTAATCATTGTTTTAATACCGCAAAAATTCTTACCGAATTAAAGTTGGATGAAGCAACGATATGTGCGGCTTTGTTGCACGATGTTTTGGAAGATACTTTGGTTGTCCGGGAAGAACTAAAAGAAGAATTCGGTGAAGAAATTACAACTTTAGTAGAAGGTGTAACAAAAATAAATTCATATAAGTTTAACGATAATATTACCGAACAAGCTGAAAATTGGCGAAAAATGTTACTTGCCGTTGTTAAAGATACAAGAGTTATTATAATAAAACTTGCCGACAGACTTCATAATATGAGAACAATCAAATATTTGCCGCCCGACAAACAAAAAGAGATATCACTTGAAACGTTAACATTATATACTCCGTTTGCACACAGGCTCGGTATATATAAATGGAAAAGCGAACTGGAAGATTTAATATTTGAGGTTCTGCAACCTGTAAAATACCATGAAATAAAAAGTAAGTGGCAGGCAAGATCGGAAAGTAATTTGAAAAATTTAGAAATTGTAGAAAAACAAATAAAAGAAAAAATAGAACCGCTAAATATTGAATACAGGATACTTGCAAGGCCTAAAAATCTTTACGGAATTTACAGAAAAATGCAAAGGCAGGAAAAACCTTTTTCGGCAATACAGGATTTGTTCGGATTAAGAGTTATTACCGATACAAAAGAACATTGTTATGCTATATTAAGTATAGTTCAGTCGGAATTTAATGTATTGGAAAATTCTTTTACCGATTATATTGCCGTTCCTAAAGCGAATATGTATCAATCTTTACACATAACAATAAATTCCGATCAAAATGTTATAGTTGAAATACAAATAAGAACCGAAGAAATGCACAGAAGAGCAGAATACGGTATTGCCGCTCATTGGAGATATAAAGAAGCTTTTAATAAAAACGGTGCAAATAATTTAAAGCAAACAGATATAAATATGGAACATCATTTGGAATTTATTAAACATATTTTGGAATCTCAAAAAGATGTTAAAGACTCGAATGAGTTTTTAACGGCAATAAAAACCGAATGTAATTTTGATCAAATATATGTTACCACTCCTAAAGGCGATGCAATAAAGTTACCCGAAGGAGCAACGGCATTGGATTTTGCTTATGCGGTTCACAGTGATATAGGTGACAGGTGTATGGGGGTAAAAGTAGACGGGAAAATAGTCCCGTTGAATTATAAATTAAAAACAGGTCAAAAATGTGAAGCTCTCGTAAGAAAGAATATAAGACCTACCGAAAATTGGTTATCATTTGCGATAACCGCTCAAGCAAAAAGCAGAATAAGAAAATATTTAAGAGAACATAAAAAGAAATAAAATCTTTACACAAACAAAAAACACAACTCCCGAATTTCGAGAGTTGTATTTTTTTTATAAAAAAGATAAATTTCGTTATATGGCTTTTTGTATTTTACCGGAACGAATGCAAGATGTGCAAACATATTCCTTTGTCTTTTTGCCGTTAACTACTATTCTTAATTCCTGAAGGTTAGGTCTGAATAATCTCTTTGTAGCTTTATTAGAGTGGCTAACCGTATTTCCGGAAGAAGAACCTTTTCCGCATACATAACATTTGTAAGACATTTTAAATCCTCCAATCAAACTGATTTAAAAAATATATCAAATTATTATTTTTTTTTCAATACCGCAAAATGTCAGTTCATAATTTACAATTTATAATTTATAATTGAAGGAAAAACAGTTAAAAGTTATTGACTATTTTATGTATTATTTATAGAATATATGAAATATATTATAAAATCTAAAAGAAGGTGTAATTATGTCCGAAAATTTAAGTTCAAAAATCGGCGGTCAAGAAAAGACCGTCAATAAAACCGGATTGCCACTAGATTATGGAGACACAAAGATTACAATTTTGCCGAGAGATCCAATTTGTATTTTCGCATATTGGTCCGTTTCGGGTGATTATTTGAATAAATTAAAACAACAATACGGAGAATCCGTTTTTGCGGATGCAAAATTGGTTATAAGAGTTTATGATACCACAGATATAAGTTTCGACGGAAACAATGCCAACAGATATTTTGATGTTTTTGTTACTCCGCAATCCGACAGTTGGTATATAAATGTCGGTGAATTTAACAGATGTTGGTGTGCGGATTTAGGTTTTTTGACAAAGGACGGTAAGTTTATTTCCGTGGCAAGGTCTAATAAGGTTAGTATGCCGAGATACGGAGTATCAAACATAACCGATGAACAATGGGCATTATTACAGATTGAATTTGAAAAATTATTGAAGATTTCCGGAGTAAATCAGGTTGGAATGAGTTCCTTTGATATAGCAAAACTTATGAGAGAAAGATGGGAAGAAATAGTTTCTATTTCTCTTCCGAGTTCTCATTCTCATATCAGCAGCAGTTCAAGTTCGTTTAAAACACATCCGTCTTATACACCTGAAAACAGCGGTAATGCGGTAAGCAAAGAAAAAAGTTTTTGGTTAAGAGCAGATACAGAAATTATTATCAATGGTGCAACGGAACCCGATGCAACTTTGACGTTAAAAGGTCAGCCGATAAGATTGGCAGCAGACGGTTCTTTTTCCGTAAGATTTTATTTGCCGAACGGTGAAGATAAATATACGATAGAAGCTGTATCAAGTGACGGAACGATGAAAAAGAACATTACATTTGAAGTGAAAAAAGATACTAAGTAAAAATTTTAGCAGTTCGGAATATTAATGAATAATAAAGGTTATTGGTGTCTCCAATTACATGCTCATTTGCCTTTCGTTCGTCATCCAAACTATCCAGATTTTTTGGAAGAGGATTGGTTATATGAAGCTATAACGGAAACCTACATTCCTCTTTTATCTGTTTTCGAAAATTTTGTAAGAGACAATATCAACTTCGCAGTGACTATGACGATTACTCCGTCTCTTGCAAATATGTTGGCAGACCCTTTATTGCAATCAAGATACTATGCAAAATTAAACAAGCTTATAGAATTATCGGAAAAAGAAGTTTTAAGAACAATAAATTTACCGGAATATCATTCCGTTGCTTTGATGTATGAACGAAATTTTAAAACTTGCCGAACAATTTGGGAAAAATATCACGGTAACATTCTAACAGGGTTTAAAAATCTTCAAGATGCAGGCAAACTTGAAATTATTACTTGTTGTGCCACCCACGGATTTTTGCCTTTAATGACAAACGAAACCGCTCAAAGAGCGCAAATCCAGGTTGCCGTTAAAGATTATCAAAAACATTTCGGCAGAAAACCTAACGGTATATGGCTTGCCGAATGTGCATATACTTACGGCATAGAAAAATTTTTAAAAGAAGCACAAATAAGATTTTTCTTTATGGAATCTCACGGAATATTGTATGCCGTGCCAAGACCGAAATACGGAGTTTTTGCACCGATATATTGTAAAAACGGAGTTGCGGCTTTTAGCAGAGATATGGAAACGGCACATCAGGTTTGGAGTGCGGAATGCGGTTATCCGGGAGATGTTGACTATAGAGAATTTTACAGAGATTTAGCTTATGATTTGGATTATGATTATATAAGGCCTTATTTGCATTCCGATGGAGTAAGAAGAAATATAGGTGTAAAATATTGCAGAATTACAGGTAAAGTACCTCTGAACGAAAAACAACCGTATAATCCGGAATGGGCAAACAATAAAGCCAAAATGCATGCCGAAAATTTTGTGTTTAACAGAACAAAACAAATAGAACATTTACAGGGTATTATGCAAAAAGAACCGTTGGTTGTGTCTATGTATGATGCGGAACTTTTCGGTCATTGGTGGTTTGAAGGTCCTAATTTTATAAATTATATATTTAGAACCATGCAGGAAAAAAATGCTTCTTTTAAACCTATGACTCCAGTTCAATATTTAGATAAATTTCCCGTAAATCAAGTTTGTCAACCGTCACCGTCATCATGGGGGGATGAAGGATATTATAAAGTATGGTTAAATCCTAAAAATGACTGGATATATAAACATTTAAATATGGCAGCAGACAGAATGGTAGAAATTGCGACAACAAATCAAAATGCTGACGGAATAAAATTGAGAGCATTGAATCAAGCTGCAAGAGAATTGTTATTGGCGCAGTCTTCCGATTGGGCTTTTATTATGACTACGGGAACAATGGTTGAATATGCGGAAAAGAGAACAAAGGAACATATATATAATTTTACCACATTATATAATCAAATAAAAAATAATTCTATTGACGAAAGTTTCCTTTCTAACTTAGAATATATAAATAATATCTTTTCCGAAATTGATTACAAAGTATATATAAAAAATTAAACAAAATGTTATTAACGACAACAAATATTTTAATAACTATCGCATTTAGTATTGCTATAATATTGTTAATTTATATGTTTTTACAAAACAGAAAATTACAATATAGAGTTGCTAAATTAAGATATCAAATAAATTCTACAGAAGAAAAATTGCAACTTCACACAATCGATATAGATAACTTGATAATGATGTTGGCAAGTATTCATGAATTCGGTGTTACGGCAACCGGTTTATTGTCAAAAGAAGAAGTGTCGCAAACCGTTGTGGATACCGCTTGTTCCATAATTCATTCCGATTTGGCATCTTTGATGCTTATAAATTCAGACAATGAATTGTATATTATATCTTCAAAAGGTTTGTCCGAAAAAATAAAAAAAGAAACAAAAATGAAAATAGGGGAAGGCATTGCGGGAAGAGTCGCAAGTACAGGTAAATATATTTTTGTTGAAAATATTGAAACCGATGTCAGATTTTTAAGACCTAATGATAATGATAGATATTCTTCAAAATCTTTTATTTCCGTTCCGTTAAAAGTAAAAAGCAGAGTAATCGGGGTATTAAATATAAACTCACCAAAGAACAAAAAACAGTTTAATGATAGAGATTTAAAATTAATTACTATTTTAGCTGACCAGGCTGCAATGAGATTGGATAATATAGAATTATTCAACAATTTGCAATCTTTTTATTTTGAGATGGTTCAAACTTTAGCAAGAGCTATAGATGCAAAAGACGCATATACTTATGATCATGCAGATAGAGCAAGAAAATATGCCAAAGCAATAGCTGTTAAAATGAATTTGCCTTATACTATTGTTAGAAATATAGAGTATGCAGCACTTATGCACGATATCGGCAAAATAGGAATTGCAGATAACATACTATTAAAAAAAGAAAAATTGACCGAAAAAGAAATGAAGATGTTAAGAACTCATCCGACAATAGGAAATAAAATTTTGGCTCCCGTTAAATTTTTGTCTCCCGTTGCTCCTATGGTGTTGTATCATCAGGAATGGTATGACGGTTCGGGTTATCCAGAAGGTCTTGCAAAAGAAGAAATTCCGTTGGGTGCAAGAATAGTTGCCGTAATAGATGCTTACGATGCAATGACTTCTGATCGTCCATATAGAAAAGCGTTACCTATAAAAACCGCAGTTAAAGAACTAAAAGAAGGTGCAGGTACGCAGTTTGATCCCAAAATAGTTGATATATTTATTAATATTTTAAAGGAAGAAAAACTTATAGATTAATATGAGTAATGCCATGTTGTTTGTTGTACCAACACCTATAGGAAATTTGGAAGATATAACTTTAAGAGCAATAAGAATATTGCAGGAAGTTGATACCGTGGTTTGTGAAGATACAAGACAAACAATTAAATTGTTATCTCATTTGAAAATATCAAAACCATTAATCAGTTTTTATACACAAAATCAATTAAAAAGAATACCTCAAATAATTTCTATGCTTGAAAGCGGTAAAAGTATCGCTTTGGTTTCGGATTGCGGAACGCCGGCAATTTCCGATCCGGGATATTATCTTATAAAAGAAGCAATAGACAAAAATATAAATGTTGTGCCGTTACCGGGGGCATGTGCTTTGATAACGGCTTTGGTAGGTTCCGGACTTACTACCGACTCATTTGTTTTTCTTGGTTTTTTAAAGAAAAAAACGGGAAAAATGAAGAAAGAATTGGAACAGGCGAAATCTATTCAAAAGACAATTGTTTTTTATGAATCTCCGCACAGAATTTTAAAAACTTTGGAAGTTTGTAAAGATGTTTTCGGTGAACAAACTAAAATTGTTTTAGCAAGAGAACTTACAAAGAAATTTGAAGAGTTTATCAGGGGAACAATAAAAGAAGTTATAGGAAATATGTCCGGCAGAGATATTTTGGGTGAATTTATAGTTTTAGTAGAACCTATACAAATATCTCTATCTGAAGATATTTCTAAAGATTGATATTTTACATCTTTTTTACACGTTTTTGTTGAAAAATCAATATATATAGATTATAATTATCATATGAAAGTGTCTTTAAAAAATAAAGCATTATCACTTTTTGTTATGCTTTTTTTGATGTTTAATTTTATGTCTTTGACTATAACAAACATCAAGTCTTCTAATGTTATTAAGTCGGGCATAGTTGAACATTTTTTTGCTGCGAAAAGTTTTTCAGATGATATAGTAGCCAATATGCTTTCAAAAAAAATGAACGGTAATAAACAGAAAAGCAAGAAAGATACCGACAAAAAAGATTTCAACAAAATAACCGAATTTTTGGTACCTTCGATAGTATATAAGACATCGTTAAATTTCGGTTTTAGTTTTAATAATGTCAATAATGGTGTTCTTTTCTTAATAAATTATTTGAGTAAAGAAATAGAATATCCGTTGAAAATACCGTTTTGGTTGTTAAGTGTCTTTCTGTTACTATTAATAAAAATATTATTTAATGTTTTACCGAGATCTATATCAGTTGATTATAATAAAATGTATATAGAAGGGGCTTGTATTGTGTAAAAACAATACAAGCTTTTTTTATTGGAGGCAATATGAAAATTTTTATAAAAACTAAAAAATTCATAAGTGTTATAACGGCACTTTGTTTATTGATTTCTTTTGTTATAGGACCTACTGCGACTAACGCCATGACAAACGAAGAGGCTACCGTAAAATATAAACAAATATTTAAAGATTTCATGTTGCCTTATAATTATGGACAAATAACAAGTGCACATTATGCGGGAACAGACCGAGTAATAATAAATATACAAGATTTGCATTGCCATCCGAAAGTTCAAAAGAATATCAGTAACATAATAGAAATTTTCGATAAAAGTTTTGGCGTAAAAAATGTTTATTTGGAAGGTGTTTATGAACAATTAAGTACGAAATGGTTAAGCGACAGAATAGAGCCTGCTAAGAAGAATGAAATTTTGGAAAAAATGTTGGATACGGGAAGATTGACGGGTGCGGAATATTACAGTGTTGTAAGCGGGAAAACGGAAATAATAACAGGATTGGAAGAAAAAGGTCCGTATTTGGAAAACTTAAAAAGATTCGGTGAGATAGTAGATAATCAAGAAAAGATAAATTTGATATTGAATGCAATGAACGAATCTTTATTAAAAGTAAAGAAACAATATTACACAAAAAGACAATATAAGTTAGAAGAACTTTCAAAGAAATACAGAGAAGGAACAATATCTCCCCAAAAATATTATGTTTTGCTGTTAAAACACACTGATAAATTAGGAATAGATTTAAGCAAATATGAAAACACCTTTACTTATATGACTCTTTTGGAAATGCAGAAAACTTTGGATTATTCAAAAATAACAAATGAACTTCAAAATTTGATTTTATTACTGAGAGAAAATTTGGCAAATTCCGCATATCAAATGTTGGTAGATAATACCGAAAATTTTTCAAAAATAGATAAATTATACGGATATATAGTAAGAATAAGCAGAGAATTGGGATTGGATTTAACGGTAAATTTCCCTAATTTGGATAACTATTTCGGTTATATAGAGTTCAGTCAAAAAATAAATCCTTTGGAGTTGATAGTTGAAGAAAAAAAATTAACGGAAGAAATAAATACAAGATTTTCCGAAACAAAAGCACAAAGAGAAGTCGTTTTTCTTACAAATTTTGAAAAATATTTGAAAGATTATGTAAGCAGCAAAATAACATCGGATGATTATGAATATTATAAAGAAAATATTGATACATTCAGACAATTGTGGAACAAATATGTAGATAACAAGGTATTGAGTTTGTTAGATGAATATATAGCGGAAGCCGATAAATTCTACAAAATAAATACCGACAGAAACATATACTTTACCGACAATATGTTTACGGAAGAAAGTGTGTTGGGTAGAATCGAAAATGAAGTTGAAGCAAAGGGTGATGTAAATAAAATAATAGACAATATGAAAGGTGTAAAAGAAGTAGATGTTGTAATAACCGGAGGTTTTCACTCTCAAACAGTAACGGAAATATTAAAAAATCACGGAGTAAGTTATATAGTTATAACACCTAATGTTACCGATGGAGTAAAACTTGCCGAAGAAACGTATTACGAAATAGCAAAAGAACAAAGCAAAATCTCTTTTCAAACATTGGCAACATTACCGTTTTCGGCATATCCCGAAAATATTAGAGTACGAGCAGCCGTAAGTGCTTTCGGTGTTGATATAGCGAAAGAACTTTTCCCGAATAGTGTAGCTCAAATTGATACAATAACTTTAGATAAAGATCAAGAAGAAACAGCCAAGGCAATTGCCGAACAGATGAAAAATCTGAAAAAGGCGATTGAAGAAAGCAAATTCTTGGAGTCTGATGATGATAATTTTGTAGAGTTCTTAAATAAAATAAGCGGTGAAAAAGTCGGTGTTGATTTGGCAAAATTTGTTGATTTGGATGAATTAAAGGAAATTTTAACGGATATTTCTATAAATGATAGAGCTGCTGCCATAAAAAATGTATTAAAAAATGCCGAAAGAGATATGAATTCAGGTAAAACCGGCAGAACAGTACGAAAAGCGATAACAAAAATCAGAAGAACATTCCTGAAAACAACAGATAAATTCAGATCTCAAGAAGGATATTTACAAAAACAAAGGTTAATTGACCAAATTAGGACATTACCTAAGTTGTCCGAGCCACATAAAAAACTATTAATGAGTAGAGACGACAAACATAAAAGAATTTTAGAAGAATTATCTAAATATGACTATGACAAATTAGAAAAGTACGGTCAAGAATATTTGCAACATTATTTGGAATTAACGAAACAATTATGGAATATAAAAGAAATAACATCTCCAGATCAAGTAAGAAGAGAAATAGAAGAATCCTTTGCAAAAGTTGAAATGTTTTTCACTCTTATAGGATATTCCGCACCTCAAGGAAATTATGAAGAAATAACAATGTCGGTGTTGGCACCTTTAATGGAAAAAATATCAAAAGAACTCGGGAAAGAACGATTTGGTATTTTATCAAGTCCGACAGCAAGTCAAGGCAGTATAGATGCGGCTTCAACGGTCTTGTCTCAAATGTATGATGCTTTAATGGTATATATTACGGCTAAAAGTTATTTGGGATATGTAGAGCCTGAAAAATTTCCCGGTGCGGGAAACTTTAAAAAAATAGAAGATTTTCTTGTAAATATGGACAAAGCAGATTTAATGAAAAACGGGACAAATTTAAGAGAGTTTTTAAATGCATTTAAATTTGTTGCGGAAAACGGAGATATTTATTCTAAAGCTGTGGCCCAAACGAAGAATGTTCCTAATTTTGCAATTATTATAGGAGGAAGAGCAGTATCTATAGAAAACGATTTAATAAATGCATATGAGGAAGGGAATGAGATATTTTTAATAAACAGCAGATTATTGGCTGCACAATCTCCTGCAATAACGGAAACAAGAGCAATAAACAATTCCGTCGAATATCTTTTGTTCTTAGTTGATTTGATAGAAAAAGGGATTATTAAAGGTATTACCGATGACAAAGTTGATTTTGATGATGATAAAATAACCGTTTTAAATCCAAAGGAAAAAGAACTTTATGATTTATTAAGAGCTAATGAATTATCTTCAAAAATTAAGAAGTTTATAGAAATTTTATTTAAAAAAGGGGTAAAGAATAGAGATGATTTAGGAAAATTAAAAATTCATGTTATGGACTTGGATGATGCAGATATAGATATGTCTGCCGGTGAAAAGAAAGTTAAAGAACAATTGAAAGAAAAAGGGAAAAAATTAGCTGAAAAGATATTTGAGATAATTGAAAATTTTATAAAACCTGCATTAACTGCAGATGATTTGGAATGGGGTGGCTCTGTAAAAAGTGCGGAAGTTGAAGTGCAAGCATTTGATTTAGAATATGCAAAATCTCACGGGTACTTAGAAGGTGTTGAAGAAGCAGAAGCAAAATATGATGAAGATGGTTACAGATATTATGTTTTAAAATCCGAATATGATAAAGGCAGGCATGTTACAGCAAGAATATATGATGCTGATCCGGATAATTCAACTCTTTCTGCCAGAACGAATGTTTCTGTAAATCCGATGTTTGTTGTAAGTGAAAAAGGTTCTGTTAGTTTTATGGGAAGGGAAAAGTTCGAAAGAATTTATAGGCCTCATGTAAGTAAAGACAAAACAGTAGGACAAATATTTGATGCTACAAAACGAGAAGTAGAAGTAGAGGTTTCTTTTGCAGAACCGATGAGTATAATCGAGACGGATGAGGGTAGAGATACCATATTACCTTACTATATTGTTGTTAAAGGAACAGGTAAACCTTATGCAATGTCAATAGCTGAATTTATGAGAATATATCCTCAAAATAAAAATCCGGAATTTTATAAACAACATGAAGAAGAAATAAAAAGACTGCAAGATGCACAAAATATACGATCTGCCGAAAAAGCGGAGGTCGCTGAACAACAAGTGTCTCAAGAACAAGTAAGTGTAGAACAACCTAAAGAACAAAAGGGAACAACTACACAAGAACAACAAGAACAAAAAGGAAAAAAAGGAAGAATAAAGGCTATAATTGCAGGCATACTTGTAACCGGGGCATTATTTTTATCCACCATTATTCCCGGTTATTTTCAATCGGCAAAATCAGAATCCACAGTAACACAAGAAGCTATAACTCAAGAGGAACAAGCTTCAACAGAAATACAATATTCAACTCCAAATATGGAACAAATTTTATCTTCCCATGAGGCTTTTGAACAACTTTATAACAGTTTTAAAAGAAATAATACAATGTTTGCACCGGAGTCAAAAGGTTATTTGGAAACATCTCTTACCACTTCAAGTTCTAAAGAAGTTAGAGATTTTCTTAGAAGTGACATTGGTAAAGCACTATCTTTTTTAAATTTGCCCAGTGATTATGATAATGTTCCTGAAGTAATTTTTATGAAGACGGATTCTAATGATGAATATTTCTTAGGAAGTGCTTGTGCTCATACAGTTGAAATTAATGGACAGAGAAAAGATTTTATAATAATTCCCGTTAATTATAATAAAGATGGAACATTTAATCTTGACAGACAAGTATTATCAACGATTGTTCATGAGTGGACACACCATATAAACAGAGATAAAGTAGAAAGAAAAGAGATGAGCCGTTTACAAGACGAATATGAAGCAACAAGAAATGGATATTTAATGTTGGAACAGACAGATAGTAGCTTTTCTTTTTATGTTGATGGAAATTTATATGTTATGCCGTTCGATCAAGGAATAAGAGTTTTTGGATTTAGCAAAATTTTAGAAGAGCAGGATAGAGTAACAGAGTTTTTTAAAAAATTCAGATCTGATGTGTCTTTTAATGATTTATACTATGGAGATGTTATTTCAAATGTAAAATCGGAAGATGGCAAAAATCTGGTTATGATTGAGATATTTGATACTGAAAGTGATAAAAGAGGTGTTTTTGCGGTAATAGATGAGGATGGAAATTTAACCATACAAGAATATGTGAAAATAGAGAATGTTTATGAGGACGGTTCTCAGGAGGAAATACAATTTGAAGCAACAAAAGATGGTAAGAAAACAAGAGTTAAAGCTAAAAAAAGTTCTAAGATAGAAGCAAAGCAGACGGATAGAACACCGGATAGAACAAGATGGGAAGAGTTATACGATATTTTCCAACGAGCACCTCTTAGTAGTAATAGGGTTAATAAATCGGCGATAATAGGCTCTTTTGTACATATTGCAAGAGACTTGAATGTTTCAGACGAAAATCTTAATAAGATTTTATTGCCGTTAGCAAAGGAACTTTCCGAGAAAAGAATTGATGATATATCTACAGAGGCAAATTGTTTAACTTTTAAAATATTGCTGAGTAAATATTTTCAAGGAAATAAACGAACAAAAACCAGAATGACGGATTATGAAGATGCAATGAAGATTGGAAGATTGCTTTATTACACAATAGGTGATAAGGCTGCTGATTTAACGGAACAACAAATAGATAAAATACTCCCATTGTTGATGGATATATATTATAAAGGAGTAGAACAACTACAATCACGAAATACCGTAACGAATGAAACAGGCTTTTATTGTCTTTTAGGTATGGAAGAAGAATGTACTAATGAAGGTTGGGAATCAATTTTTAAATTGTTAGGAATTAATCCTAAAAGAGATTATTTTAAATGTACGGGAGATTATTCTGATGATAAAGTTACCATATATGGATGGTTGGATACTATTAGATTTTATCCTGAAAATAAAGCCAGATACGGATTAAAAAATATGTATGCAATGTATTCCGGGCATGGCCAACCAACACATTTATCTACAGGTGAACACAATTTAAAGGTAGAAGATATAGTTGAAGCTTTAGTGGATGCAAGGAGAAAAGGTGCGGATTTAAGTGAAATAACATTGGATTTGGCAACATGTTGGTCATATTTTTCTTCAATAAATATAATAGAACAATTAAAAAAACGATTAGAAGAGGAAAATCTTCCGCTATCTTTCCCAAATATAGTAACTGATGCCGGTTATGAAAGTCTGAAAGGAAAGTTTATAGATATGAAGAATTCTCCGGTTTCAATTGATCCGTCTTATTTTGTTAGTGGAAAGTCAAATGTAACTTTAAGTAATAAAGAAGTATCTTTAATAGAATATATTTTAGCACACAAGTTTGAACTGGAAGGACGAAAAGAAAAAGGCTTAACCTTAGCTGATTTTCATAATGCGGAAAGAGCATCCGCGAATTATACCGTTTTTGCCGTAACGAATGAAGAAATGGAAAATTTGTTTGATGATTTGAGACAAAATGTTTTTGAAATATTAGGCCTTTCTTCTGATGAAATTACTTATGGTACGAAAGATATGGAGATAACAGAATATCTTGATATATACGAAGAACATGAACGTACTGTTCTTGTACAAAGATGGTTAGCAAAGAAGGGGAATATGATATATATGGAACTCCTTCTTGCTAAAACTAAAGCAATTTTAGATAGAATCGGTAATACAAAAATAATAAAAACTTTATATAAAGACAAAGCAGGAGAAAATTTTAAAAATACAAGATTTGGTAAGGCTATTGGTGTAAATCTTGAGACTTTTGCTTTTTGGATGCCGAAATTTGTTGCGGCACATAACTTTCGTTATGCTTCTCAAGATAGCGGAGCCAGAGCAGTTGTTTGGAGAATTAGATCTTTATCAATAGGGATAGGGATGGTTTTTGGTGTTTTGTCAGCAATAATAAATTTAATCAATCCGATAACAGCAACAATTGCGATTCCTGCCATAATAACTACATTGGTAGCTACAGCGTTAACTGCAAATACATTCCATTATTTTTATGATATAGGTGTTTATAACGGTATAGATCCTTCCGAATTGGAGAACATGATTAATGATATAGACAGAGAACAGGCAATAAGAAATGCTAAATTGGAAGAAATTCAACCTGGTTTTGGACAATTAATAGAACAAAAAAGCAGAATTATAACTATATCTGATTTCTTTAGAGAAAAAGGTTTTGTAGGCTCAGCTAAAGAGCTTGATGACAGTGATGGTATAGCATTAGGTTTATTATCTCATGAACTGATGAAGGATGAAAATAATGAAGGAATATTTGTAAAACTTATTTCTGCTATTTGCCGTACTACGAATATAGCTGATTGGCAAATTGCTTTACGATATTTTGCGGATAGAAAGCCCGAATGGGGACTTGTCGGTGTAACTTCAGATAAGTATATGCCTGAACTTGTAGAATATTGTAAAAGAACCAACAAAAAAATATATTTCTTTTTACCGAATGAGACAAAGGAGTATTCTAGAACAAGAGGACAAGCCAAAGTTGATCCAAGAATTGCAAATAACGAATCTTCAAGAACACGAAATGAATTAAAGTGGTTAAAAGATCACCCGGAAGCTTTGCCATATGTTGAATTTGTTGTTGGAGCCTATGATTTCTTAGATGTAGAAAGTGTAGAAGAATATAATAAATATTTTTCCGATGATAAAAAGACAACAGATACGGTTTCCGCAATGTTAAGAACACCGGAATTATTTGGTGAACAAACACAATCACAACAAGAACAGGAGGAAATTAAAAAAGGATTTTTTGGAAGATTTTTTTCAAAATTGTTTAGTTCAAGAAAATCTAAAACGAGTGACGTTTTAGCAGAGTTAAATCTTGAAAATAAGGATAAGTATTATGATGCAGATAAAGATAAGTTGGAACAACAATTTCTTGTTAATGTAGGAGACAATACTTACATTTTTACTTTAAATATAGGATATAATTCGGATGTATATTTCACTTTAGATTATATGAATGGCGAAATAGTTGATATGGCAGAGATGGATAAAGTACAAGATTATTTGGGGATAGATTTTGACGTTAGTGCTGATAACAAAACTCTGTATATTATAAAAACAAACAATTTTAATGAAGGCACACAAATATATCCGTTAAATGATAACTGGGATATTCCTTTTCAAAATATGGATAAAACTGCTTCGGTTGAATTTGGTGAAAATATTGATTTGTCTGACGCTGAAAAAAGAGCCATTGAAAAGGATACCGGAACTGTAGGTTCAACATATATCTATCTTGATGATTATATTGATAATACTTCTGCCTTGCAGGCTAAAATAAAACAAGCTTCAGATAAGAACGAACTTATAATAATACATTTTTTTAGAAATAATAATTTTAAAAATAGTCTTACATATAAGCAAATTCTTAGTAAATATAAACAAATTCAAAGTTTAGTAGGGTTGTTTTCTTTTTATGGTAAAGGTAGTGAATTTCTTATCGCTGAAATACTTAAGAATGCTTTTGTACATGGAAATCAATGTAAATTTGAAGAGCCAATAGCTTTTTATATAAAAGTTAATGCTGATGGTTCAAAAATAAACAGATTAGCTGTTTATAACAAAAAATCAGAAGGGAAAGAAAATATTCAATTAAAAACTCTTGCGGTTGCTGCGAGTCTCTCCGGTTTTCATATGGGTGTGAAGAGAATGACAGAAAATAAAAATTATGATTATGTTGCCGGGGATATAAGTTTAGGTGAAAATTTAGGTAAAAATAATTTTTATAAAGCATCGGCAGAATTTCATATTTCTAAAGAAGAAAATATAGAAGAGCAAGGTGATATTACATCTCAACACCCTACTCAACAGCTTGGACAAGAACAACAACAAGTAACTCAACAAGGACTTTCAGAGACAGAAAAGACTAAAATAATATCCGATATCATTGATGATATTTGTAGAGATGTGGAAAGAGAATATAAAATTACTAATCTTTCTTTACCTGAAGAGTTAAATACTGTTATACAAAAAATAATCGAAAGCATAGAAAAAGAAGATAAAATATCTTTCCTTCAAAGAGATAGAATAAAACGATTGATTATTGACGAAAAACAAGCATATTTATCTCCGATTTATGATTTTGCGGCGAAACAAAAACATTTAAAAGAACAATTAGAATGGCTATCTCCGGATATTGAAACTTTTATAAGAATATTTAATGAGACCGTAAAAAAATTGCAGGTTTCGGAAGGTATAAAGACGGATTTATCCGATATGAAAGATGTTGCCAAAAATTTTAATACGGATTCTGACGTTTATGACTTAATAGATTTTCTAATAAATAATAGATATAAAACATATGAAGTTGAACAGATTTTTAGAAATTTAGGTCTAATACAACAATCAAGAAGAGATGAAATTCAAGCAATATTAGATGAAAGTGCAAAACAAAAAATAGAGGAAGGAATAGAATCAAAAATACAAGCAGCCAAACAACAGGGACAAGGTGAAGAGAGAGAATTTAAATCAATCGTTGAACTTGAAAGAGAAGGAATACATCCGATTGAAAATATAATAAGATGGGCAATGGGTTTATTAGGTCAAGTTTTTGGAAATAATATAAAACTTGAAGGAAAGATTATAATGGCAAAGGAAGGTTTGGATATTAAAGCCCCTGATGATATAACGAAAGTAACATATAGAATAGAGAGTGAAAAGAGTGACATTATGCTTGGGACTGTAATAGGTGTCGTAGATGGTAGAACGATAAGAGTAAAAAAGCAAGGTAATAATATAATTTTCTATTCTAAAGCAGAAGAAGGATTGACAGGTATCTCCGAAGAACAAATAAAATCTCTTTTTATGGAAGCATTTTCAAGTGGTATAAGAGCGGGTTCTGTGAAAATCGGTTCTGCTATAGCATTTGCAAGGGCCGGCGATAACGTTGCCGATATACAAAACAGAATTGCAAATGCAGCTATAGACGGAATGCAAAGAGCGGAAATAGAAGTAAGTTTAGATTTGTCGGATACGGAAAATATTGGGAATAGTCTTAAACAAAAGTGTGAAGGTGTTAAGGGACAATCAACAACAATAGTAATAAATGCAAAACAATTAAGTAAATATGGTTCTGAAATTAACGGATTAAGAACAGCTGGTTTTAGATTTATATTAAGAGGAAAAATTAGTGAGATAGAAGATGCTTTTGAAAAAAGTGGAACTTTTAGCAATTCTAACTTTAATTTAGATGGAGCAATTCTTGATGGAGAAGGGAAAAATGTGAAAGAGTCGATGAATAAACTAGAAGAATTAGCGGCAAATAATACGGAAGGAACATTACACATAGAAACTCAAATGTATGTGGATATGGCAACTGCGAAAGGACTTGATGCAAACAGAATATATGATGATAATGGAATAATACCGATAGTAACTATGGATCAAGCAACAAATATGGTTGGAAAATATGCCATCGGATACAGCGAGATAGAAAATAGTAATATAGAAAAGATGTTATCCGGCGGAAAAGTTGTTAATATATTGTGTGCAGATGGCAAAGAAGATCAATTGGAAAAACTCAGACAAAGATTGGCAGGAATATTTAAAAATATGTTTGGAACAATGAATGAGTTGTTAAAGCCGAAAAGTCCGGAACAGAGAGTAACCGAAGAAACCAATGCGGTAAGTGATTACAATTTCGGTGAAGAGTTTGGAAAGGAAATAGAAAATGTAAGAGAAAAATTGTTGGGAGATTTGAGAGAAGGCGGTATAATCAAACGAATATTAACAGAGAGAAATGTGATAGATAAAGATGTTGTGGAAGAATTGCTAATCGAATTCAAAAAAAGTGAGGTGTATACACAATTGCCGTCCGTAATAAAAATGAGAATACAAACTGAAATGGAAGGATGGAAATCCTTTGAAGCAATCGGAACGATAAGAGGTTTTGTAAATCAGGTAATAGATAGTGCTATTTTAGAACAATGGAGAAACAGCTACGAAAACTTAACACTTGAAAAGCAACATGAAAAATACAGCGAATTGAGAAATAAATATTTGGGAAAAGAGTACAAAGAATATAGGGAATATGCAAGAATAATAATTATACAGCTTCTTATGTCAAATGAAAAACTGAATTTGGATTCTTTGATAAAAATGAGACCGGATACAAACCAAAGAGTTGAAGATTTATTTAATGAAATAAAAACAAGTTTAAATAAAGATGTTATAAAATCAATAATAGAAAACAAGACGGCAATAAAAGAAATAACTTCTAATGACGAAGGAAACACGATTGAAAATCTCGGAAATATTCTTGCATTGTTAGAAGGTAATTTAATAAAAGCAAGTGCAGTAGAAAAATTAGAAATACCGGTAACGGCAGTAAGAAGCATCTTGGCGGCGGCATAGTTTTCAACAAAATTCAAAATCAACGGTTGGTAGAAATATCAATCGTTGATTTTTTTGTTGTATAAAAACAATTTAAAATTTTGTAAAATTATCGGGATATAAAAACAAAAATAATGAAAAGGAAGTGTATAAAATGATTAGAGTTGGAATTATCGGTATTACCGGTTATACCGGAGAAGAATTATTAAGAATATTGTCTAAACATAAACAAGCAAAGATAACCGTTCTTGCGGGAAGAGCAACATCGGAACTTAGAGATTTAAAAGATATTTATCCCAAATATGCCGATTTAAATTTGAAATGTTATCCGTTAAATATCGAACAAATAAAAAATGAAACGGATGTCGTATTTTTGGCTTTGCCTCATGCGGTTGCTTTTGAAGTAGTTCCCGACTTAATAAAAGCAGGTAAAAAAGTTATAGATTTATCTGCAGATTTCAGAATAAAAGATTTTGAAACTTATGAAAAATGGTACGGTGTAAAACATACCGGTAAAGAATATATAAAAGATGCCGTTTACGGTTTGAGTGAAATATACAAAGATGAAATAAAATCCGCAAAACTTATTGCAAATCCGGGTTGTTATCCTACAACTATTTTGTTGGGCTCTGCTCCGGCAATAAAAAACGGTTTAGTAAAATCCGAAGGAATAATAATAGATTCCAAAAGCGGTGTTTCCGGTTCGGGAAGAAAAGGTGTAAAAGCCTATTATGAAACCGAAGCACCTACCGCGAGAGCATATAAAGTCGGCGGTAAACACAGACACATTCCCGAAATAGAACAGGAATTATCAAATATGTTCGGTAAACAAGTAACAATAACATTTACTCCTCAAATTATTCCTATGGAAAGAGGAATGTTATCTTGTATTTATATGGATTTGGCAAAGAAAGTTTCCGTTAGTGAAATAATAGAGATGTATAAGAAGTTTTATGAAGGAAGAAAATTCGTAAGAGTATTGGATGAGGGTAAACTTCCTTCAATTAAGAATGTTGTCGAAACAAATTATCTTGAAATAGGTATTAGTATAGACGAAAGAACAAATAAACTTATAGTAATTTCCGTTCAAGATAATTTAACTAAAGGTGCATCCGGACAAGCAGTTCAAAACATGAACATAATGTTCGGCTTGCCGGAAACGGAAGGTTTAGAAAATATTTAATCGGTTATAGTAGTATAAAATGAAAAATAAAAATCCTTTTTTATCTACAAGTCTATCGAAACTTTTATTTAAGTTTTCGGCACCTGCCGTTGCAGGTATGATAGCCGGAGCTTTATATAACATCATTGCAAGATTACTTATAGGAAACGATGTCGGACATCTCGGTATTGCAGGCATAACGGTTACGTTCCCTTTGGTAATTTTGTATATGGCTTTCAGTGCATTTATGGGTGTAGGCGGTAATGCTCTTTTTTCAATTTATTTAGGTAAAAAAGATATTGATAAAGCTGAAAATATTATGGGAAATACACTTGTTATGCTTACATTAGTGTCGGCGGGTGTATCTGTTTTTCTTTATATATTTTTAGAAAAAGCGCTTATTCTTGTAGGTGCAAGTGCCGATGTGTTACCTTATGCAAAAGAGTATATGGATATTGCCATGATAGGTTTTACTATTTGGGGTATCGGTGCCGGTATGAATCATTTTATAAGATCGAGCGGATATCCTAAAACGGCACTTGTAACTCAAATAGTCGGTAATTTGGTTAACATCATTGTAGGTATATTGTTCGTTTATTATTTTCATTGGGGAATGAAAGGTGTTGCTTGGGCAAGTGTTTTCGGACAGGTATTCAGTGCCGTTTGGATAATACTTTTCTTTTTGAGTAAAAAGGCTCCTTATAAAATCAGAATAAAAAATTTTGTTTTGAAAACGGATATTATATTGGCAATGTGTGCCATAGGTATTTCTCAGTTTGTGTTTCAAATATCTTCAAGTTTATTGAATTTTATTTTAAACAAATCATTAATTCATTACGGAGGAGATATTGCTCTTGCCGCTATAGGAATAGTAATGTCTGTAAATTCAATGATAATTTTTACTATTTTGGGAATATCTCAAGGTACACAACCCCTAATAGGTTACAACTATGGCGCTAAGCATTTTTCAAATGCAATACAAACCACAAAAATGGCAATAAGGTGGAGTAGTATAGTTTTAATAATAGGGTTTTTAATAACCGAAATTTTTGCTGTGCCGGTAGTAAAAATTTTTAATTCCACAAATACCGAACTTATAAATATGGCTGCAAGAGGATTAAGATTTGTTAATTTTATGTTACCGATAGTATCTTTACATATTTTCGGAAGTACATATTTTCAAGCAATAAATAAACCTGTTCAAGCCACCATATTAAGTTTAACGAGACAGGTTTTGTTGTTAATACCGTTTGTTTTGATTTTACCTTTGTTTTTCGGACTTGACGGGGTATTTTTGGCAACAACATTTGCGGACTTTTTTGCATGTTTGATTTCTGCAATATTACTTCATCACTACTTTCATAAATATAATCAAACATTACTTATTCCTTCGAAATTGCATAAAAAAATAAAATATTTTAGAGAAATGGAATAAATTTATAATATGATATAATCTAAAAAGAATATATGTTTAATTAGTAAAGGATAGTATTTTTAGTTTAAAAATTTAGTAGTTATTACAACTTAATATTGAATGTTTTTGGGATCCGAAAGGATACACTTTTGCTTAGGCAAAAGAGCGTTGAAACCAAAAACAGTCGTCATAGACAAATATCATTTTGGCTGATCCCCTTAATGATATTTGTCGAATGTTCTTTGCCCTTTTGGGCAAAGGGCTACGGCTGTTTATTTTATGTGTTTCAACGCTCATAAAGTAACACAGCCGTTTTTATTTTTCCTTTCAAATACAAGTAAGTTCACTTATTTTTTCCAAAGACAAAATTAAATCGATATTAATTTTATATTCGGAGCTTTTATGGTAAAAAAAATTTTAGCATTGTTGTTTCTTATTTTTTCTTCTCAAATTGTCTTTGCGGATGTTCCCAACGAAATAAGATATAACGGCAAACTTAAAGAATACAGAACAGAAGTTAATGCAACAAAAACAATGAATTTCAAAATTTATAGTCAGCCTGCCGGAGGAACGGCGAAATGGGAATCTGGAAATCAATCGGTAGTTGTTTCAAGCGGTATTTTTTCCGTTGTATTAAATCCCGAAATAGATTGGAGACAAAGAGATTGTTATCTTGAAATCGAAATAGAAAATAAAAAATTGGAACCGAGAGAAAAACTTACATCTGTTCCTTACTCATTACATTCAAATACTACGGAATCCGCAACCGTTAAAGAAGATTCGGAATTTTCGGTAACTGTAGGTAACGATAAAAAATTTGTTGTAGATTCTTCAGGTGCAAAAACAATTGTGGGAACTACAGAATATTTTATGGTCCCTAAAGGAGCAATAATAATTTGGTCGGGTTCCATAAATGATATACCTGCAGGTTGGGTATTGTGCGACGGTACAAACGGAACACCGGATTTAAGGGATAGGTTTATTTTAGGTGCAGGAAGAAATTATGCCGTTGATACAACAGGTGGAGAAGAATCGGTAGCATTAACCATCAACAATATTCCTGCTCACAGTCATAAGATATCAATCAAAAATTATTCTGAAAACGGTAGTTACAAAATTGATGAAAATAGGGTAGGAAGTCCCGGAAAAGATTATGAAAATGATGTTACATGGAATACAGATACAACCATAAATGAACAAACTGCATTTGAAGCACACAATAATATGCCGCCATATTATGCATTGTGTTACATCATGAGGATAAATTAAAATGAAATTGATACTTAATCAAGATTTTAAGATAAAAATATTTTTTGTAGTGTCTGTACTTATTACTACTTTGATTTTTTTTGATTTAGGTAGGATTTATTTGTTAGTAAAGTATAGCAACATATTTACATTAACGAGTATTCAAGTATTAAAATCTTTTTTGCTTTCCATAAAATTTGATTTATCCATAATGACAATATTTTATTGTGTTCCTTTTATAATGTTGCTTCTTCCGATAAAATCAATAAAATATTATAAATTTGTAATATCTGCTATATGGATTATATTTTTTATTATGCTTACGATAATGATTGGGGATTTAGTTTATTTTCAAGAATCAAAAGCTCATATTACCGAGGAATTGTTTTTAGCATTAAGTGATTTTAGGTTTGTTATAAAATATTCGTTAACGAGATATTGGTTTGTTTTAATATCTTTGATTTTGCTTATATGTATTATTTATTCTTTGTCGATAAAACTATTTAAAAGTTTTTACAATCCTAAAAGAGTTTCAATTATGAAAAATACAATAATTTCTTTGCTTATATTCGTAATAATATTTTTTATGATAAGAGGAAATATTTCCGGTATGACATTGGGATTAATTGATGTTTATACATTGACAAATAATATTCAGGAAGTAAATCTTATATTAAACGGCGTTTTTACCGGAACACATGCTTTTGTTAAAAATGAAATGGCTTTGAAAAACAATATTAACGCAGATGATTCATATAAGATAATAAGGACCCATTTGTTGTCGAAAAATGAATTGTTTATAAGTGATAATTATCCATTAATGAGAACTGTTACAAAACAAGATTTAAACAAAAATTATAATGTGTGTATTGTTCTTCTTGAAGGGTGGTCATTCAAACATATAGATTCTTTAAATAATACAAATTATGGAGTAACTCCTTATTTTGATAAAGTTGTTTCCGAAAGTATAGTTTTTAATAATGCTTATGCTGTAGGGACAAGAAGTATGTTTGGACTTTATGCTATTTTTGCAGGGCTTCCTTTAATACCGGGTTTTATTGCTGAAAATTCAAGTTATACTTATGGTTTAGAATTGAAAAATATGTTTTCCGTAGCAGATATCTTTAATAATAAAGAATATTATTCTGCATATATGCAGACTTCACCTATTGATTCAAATAAATTTTTCGGGGTGATTGCCAAAACAAACTTTAGAATGAAAGAAACCTTTTCGGAAGATTCTATTCCGGTGTATATGCAATATAAAGAGAAAGCTTTTTATGGTTATGATTATGATTTGTGTATGTTTATGAACGAAAAAATTTCACAGCTAAAAAAAGACACTTCATTCTTTATATTAGGGTTTACGGGTTCAACTCATATTCCTTTTACCAAAACAACCGATGAATTTGAAAAATATCCGAGAACAACGGAAGAGAATAAATATTTAAACTCATTGTATTATGCCGATTATTCAATAGGGCAATTAATCGAAAAAGCAAAACAAAACGGTTGGTTTGATGATACAATTTTTATATTTGTTGCCGATCATGTCCCTAATGGTATAGAGAGCGGAAATACGTTGAAAGATAAGTTTCATATTCCTTTTGTAATATATGCACCTAAAATATTTAAACCGCAAAAAATAAATTATACCGTATCTCAATTAGATATAATACCGACTTTGTCACATTTGTTTAGTGAAAATTTAAAATTTACCGCTTTAGGAACAAATGCTTTGGATGAACAAGCAAATCATTGTGCGTTTATCTGTGAAGGTAACAATATTGCAATAGTTGAAGATGATAATTTTATGAGACATAATAGACAGTCCGTATTGGAAACAAATGTTGAAAAAGATTCCGATAAATATAAAAAATTAGAAGAAAAAGTACTATCTTTTGATAAAGTTGTTTCCTCATCTTTCAAGTATAACAAGTGGTTTGAATAAAATCTAAAATTAATTATAAATTCTTAAAAAATCCTATAAATGTAACATTAAATACATTAATAGCAATAAAATTTAACAAAAATGTTGAATTTTTAGAAGTTTAGATTAAGTTTATGTTGCTTTTACACAATAAAATTTATAGAATTTACAAGTATTTATTATATGGTAGGGAGGTAGTATTTGTTATGTTAGAAAATATTAAATTGATTGCAAAGCGAATTAAAGAATTAAGAGAAATTTCCGATATGTCTATTGAATCGATGGCAAAAGAACTTAATGTAGATGTAAATAAATATATTGAATATGAAAGCGGAGAATGTGATATTCCGGTAAGTTTCTTGTATGCAATGGCAGGCAAATTCAATATAGAATTAACCGTTCTTTTAACCGGTGAAGAACCTAAACTTAAAAAGTTCAGTGTTGTAAGAAAAGATAAAGGACTTTCAATAGATAGAAGAAAAGAATATAAATATCAGGATTTGGCATATAACTTTATTAATAAAAAAGCGGAATTTTTTATGGTGACCGTAGATCCCGAACAAGAAGAAAAAGCCGATATTCACAAATATGCTCATGAAGGGCACGAATTTAACTATATTCTCGAAGGGCAAATGAAATTCTTTTATAAAGACCAAGAAGTTATTTTAAATCCGGGCGACAGTATTTATTTCGATTCTGGAACAGAACATGCAATGATGGCATTAGGTAACAAACAACTTAGATTTCTCGCTACAATATTGAATTAATATGGAGAAAAAAATGTTAGAAAAATATATAACAATGAAGCATTTCGATAAGTATGAAGATTTTGTGAAAAATTTTAAAATAACCGTGCCGGAAAATTTTAATTTCGGTTTCGATATAGTTGATGAGTGGGCAAAACAAGAACCTAACAAAAAAGCTCTTGTATGGTGCGATGATAAAGGTTTGGAAAAAACTTTTACGTTCGAAGATATTAAAAAGTATACAAACAAAACGGCAAACTTCTTTAAAAGAATCGGTATAAAAAAAGGCGATACCGTTTTACTTATTCTTAAAAGAAGATTCGAGTTTTGGTTTTCCGTTGTTGCTCTTCATAAAATAGGTGCTATAGGAATACCGGCAACACATTTATTAACGGAAAAAGATATTGTTTACAGATGTAATGCAGCGGATGTAAAAATGGCAGTTGTTGTAGATGCTCACGGACTTATTGATGTTGTAAATAAATCGCAAAGCAAAACACCTACACTGAAATATAAAGTTTGCGTTAATTCAAAAGGTGCCGACGGCTGGTACAATTTTACCGAAGAAATAGAAAAAGAGTCCGACGTGTTCGAAAGACCTACGGGAGCCGAAGCAACAACAAATCACGATAATATGCTTTTATATTTTACTTCCGGAACAACCGGAATGCCTAAAATGGTAACACACGATTTTACATATCCGTTAGGACTTTTGATTGTAGGTCAGTGGCACAATCTTCAGGAAAACGGATTACATATAACCGTTGCCGATACCGGTTGGGCAAAAGCCGCATGGGGGAAAATTTATGCTCAATGGATAACCGGAACGGCAGTATTTGTTTATGATTTCGATAAGTTTACGCCGAAAGATATTTTGGAACAAATTTCTAAACATAAAGTAACATCTTTCTGTGCACCTCCGACCATATACAGATATTTGATAAAAGAAGATATACCGAGTTACGATTTATCTAACTTAAAGTATTGTACGATTGCAGGTGAACCGTTAGATGCCGAAATGTATAACAATTGGAAAAAAATTACCGGTGTAAGATTAATGGAATCTTACGGACAAACGGAACTTGTTTCAATTATAGGAAATTTTCCTATGATGACACCGAAACCGGGTTCAATAGGAAAACCTGCACCGTATTACGATATAGATATTGTAGATGATGATTATAAATCTTGCGAGTTCGGTGAAGTAGGACAGATAGTGGTAAGACTTCACGGAGAAAAACCGGCGGGATTATTTAACGGTTACTATAAAGACCCTGAACTTACAAAACAAGTTTTACATGACGGATTATATTTTACCGGTGATACCGCATACAGAGATGAAGACGGATATATTTGGTTTGTCGGTAGAGTTGATGATGTTATAAAAAGTTCCGGATACAGAATCGGGCCTTTTGAAGTAGAAAGTGCATTGTTGGAACATCCTGCAGTATTGGAATGTGCTATAACCGCAGTTCCCGATCCTGACAGAGGACAAATTGTTAAAGCAACAGTTGTTTTGGCAAAAGGCTTTAAAGCAAGTGACGATTTGAAAAAAGAATTGCAAAACCATGTTAAAAGGGTTACAGCTCCTTACAAATATCCCAGAATAGTTGAATTCGTAGATGAGTTGCCTAAAACTATAAGCGGAAAAATAAGAAGAGTTCAAATAAGAGAAGCAGACAATAAAAAATAGCTGGAGGAAAAATGGCAAAACAGTTAACAAGATTACCTAATGATAAGATTATTTTCGGTATATGTTCCGGTTTGGCACAATATTTTGAAATAGACAAAACTATTGTAAGAATAATAATGGTTTTGTTGCTTGTATTTACGGGATTTTTTCCTGTAGGGCTTATATATATAATTGCATATTTTATTATGCCCGTAGATTCTTATTCAGGTACATCAAATCCCGATATAATAAAATAATAAGATTATTCTAAATCCAAATCGAATATTTCGGCACGGTTCGTACTTGTATCAAGTATTGCAACCGTGCTTCTTCCATATCTTCTTCCCGTAACTTCTCCGGGATTTATGAGTAAACCGTTAGATGTTTTTGTTATGGACGGTCTATGAGTATGACCGTAAATTATATAATCGAATTTTTTTGCAGGTGTGTATAAATGATGTGTTAGTAAGAAAGTTTTGTTGTCTAATACAAAATCGTATGGCGGTTCATAAATGTTACCGAACTTTTCAATCGTTTTTGATAATCCGTAATAATCAAAATCATTGTTTCCGAAAATTGCCAAAAACGGACATTTTAACCTTGAAAAATATTTTGCTGCTTCCGGATAAGAAAAATCTCCGGCATGTAAAACGAATTCTACTTGCCGGAGATTAAAAAAATCTATAGCTTTACATATTTTATCTATATTGTTATGCGTGTCGGATAAAATACCGATTTTCATTTACACTGCAACAACATCTTTTATTTCGGGAAGAGCTTCTTGGATAGCTTTTTTTATTCCCATTTCCAATGTCATCATTGCCATAGGACAATTGCCGCAATGTCCTTGCAATCTTACTTTTACGATGTTATCAGGTGTAATATCTACCAACTCTACATTCCCGCCATCGGCAATAAGAGCAGGTCTAACCTGATTCAAAACCGCTTCAACTTTTTCTTTCATGTTATGCTCCTTAATTTTATTGTTTTTTTATAAAATTCCGTTCGCGCCCAAGAGGAGTTGAACCTCTAACCTTTTGATTCGTAGTCAAACGCTCTATCCAATTGAGCTATGGGCGCATCTTAAAATTAATAACCTAATTTAAAGATTTTAAAAGATTTAACCTTTTTTGTCAACATACACATATATACTTTTTTATTATATTTTTGGTAAAATAATCAGTAATATTATGGCAAAGAAAAATACAGAAAAAAAAGTTTTGGTTACAAATAAAAAAGCTTATCATAACTATCATATTTTGGAAGAATATGAAGCGGGTATCGTATTGTCCGGATATGAAGTAAAATCTTTAAGATTACATAATGCAAGTTTGGCGGATTCTATCGTAAGATTTAATAATAATGAAGCTTTTTTAGAAAATGTTTATATTGCACAATATACACAAATTTCAACACATATCGGTGATTACGATACTAAAAGAAACAGAAAATTATTGTTACATAAACAGGAAATAAATAAGCTGTTTTCAAAATCAAAAGAAAAAGGATTAACCGTTGTTCCGTTAGAAATTTATGTTTCAAAATACGGTAAAATAAAAGCTCTCATAGGTCTTGCAAAAGGAAAAACTACCTACGATAAAAGAGATTTGTTGAAGAAAAAAGACATAAATCGAGAAATTCAAAAAACTTTAAAAAGTTCAAATAAATATTAATAAACAACCAATATGGATACAAGTAAATTTGTTGTATTAGAAGCTTCTGCAGGTTCGGGGAAAACACACAATTTGGCAAAAAGATACATTTCTTTATTGCTTAATTTCGATTCGTCCGTAACAAAACCTCCGTTAAATAATATTCTTGCTTTAACTTTTACAAATAAAGCAACTATCGAGATGAAAGAAAGAATAATAAAGTATTTGAAAAAAATATCTTTAGGGCAAGATGTAAAAGATGTTTTGACGGCAGTAAATCTTCCCAAAACAAAAATTCCGTCAAATGCCAACATTGTTGTAAATAACATAATAAATAATTTCGATCATTTTAATGTAAGAACGATAGACAGTTTCATAAATTTAATAATAAAAGCCTGTGCACTGAAATTGGGAGTATCGCCGAATTATAAGATTTTAGATTCTTATGAAGAGTATATTGATTATTCTATAGATGTTTTTCTGGACAAATCCTTTAGTGATGATAAAGTAAAAGAAGTGTTGGACACTTTTTTTGAACAATATACTATAGACAATACTTCATCTTGGAATATTAGAGGTAATATCTCAAGAACATTCAAAAAATTATATAAAAAAGAAATAACAAAAAAAATAGTAGAAATAAAAAAGAAAGTAAAGTATTCCGAAGAGTTATTTAAACTGAATAGTGCATTTATAGAAATTTGTAAAAAAGTTCTTGAAATAGAAAATATACCGAAATTTATAGGCGGTAGAATAAAACTTCAAAAATATGCAAGTGATATCGTTTCAAAAAAGAAATCTTTGTTTGATGATAATATAACTTCTTTTTTTGCAAAGGATGAAGTCCCTTATGTAACAACTCTTCCTCAGGAACAACACAGTACTAAATTAGAAGAGGTTTTTGTTAAAGGTAAGACAATAATCCAAAAATTTATGGAATTTAAAGCAAAACATTTCTACGATAACTATATAAAGATGTTTGATAGTATATTAAAAGAATTTGAAACAAGAGCTAAGTTGGATTCCGTAATGTTTTTGCAGGATATAAATAAACAGGTATCAAAAGTTTTTTATGAACAAGAGTTGGCTCCGGAAATATATTTAAGTTTATCTAACAATTTTACCGATTTCCTTATAGACGAATTTCAAGATACAAACCAAATTCAATGGCAAACATTAAAACTTATAGTTGAAGAAAATCTTTCGAAAGGCGGTTCCTTTTTCTATGTCGGAGATAAAAAACAGGCAATTTACGGTTTTAGAGGAGGAGATTATAAAATTTTCGATGTTCCAAGAAAAGAGTTTTATAATTATGCCCCAAAACTTACCGTGCTTGATACAAATTACAGAAGTTGTAAAGCAATAGTAGATTTTAATAATAAAGTGTATTCGCAAGATAATATAGCTAACTTGTTAAATTATATCGGTAGAGATAAAAATTTAAAAGATGTATCAAAATATTGTGAAGGAATAGTAGAAGTTTTTAAAGATTCCGAACAAAAATGTAATACTCAAGAATCCGGTTATGTCGAGATAGCATATAAAGAATATGGTGAAGATGATGATTTTGATGATTTGGTAAAACAGTATTTGTATGAAACAATAGATGATGTGTTAAAAAGATTTTCAAAAAAAGATATAACGATAATTTGCAGAAAAAATGACGAAATAGAAAAAATCGGCAGATGGTTACTTGAAAAGGGTATAGATATAGAATCTTTTCAAACATTAAACATTATAAATTCACAGATAATAAAAGAATTGTTTAGTTCGTTACAATTTTTTAATATGCCTACGGATAATGTATCTTTTGTTTCTTTTATTACAAGTGATATGTTCTTACGTGTAACAGGTTTGAGTAAAGAAGAAATATTCAAATTTATAACCGACAATTCTCTTGAAACATCAAACAATATTAATCTTTATATTAAATTCAGAAAAAAATATCCTAATCTATGGCAAGATTATATTGAAGATTTTTTTAACAGGGTTGGTTTTGTTGCCGTATACGAAATGGTTGTATCTTTAATTTCAAAGTATAAGATAATAGAAAATTTCAGAGAACATATAAATATAATTTACAGATTTTTAGAAATAGTTTGTGATTTTGAAAAAGATAATCAGGGGTTACAAAATTTTATAGATTTCTTTAATGATTTTGAAAATAACGAGAAAAATGAAAAGTTTTTTATAAAAGTTCCGTCATCAAATGCAATAAAAATTACTACAATTCATAAATCAAAAGGTCTTGAATATAACGTTGTAATAATGCCTTATTTTTATATAGAACAACCAAAAGAAGATAATATATTTTCAATAGAAAAAGAAGATGAAATATCTTTCTTGTCAATAAACAGAGAAATGCCGAATTATTCACAAGAGTTAAAAGATATTTACTATGAGAAATATTTTAAAAATATATCTGACGAATTGAACTGTTTATATGTTTCAACAACAAGAGCGGTATGTGAATTTTATGCTCTTATATCTCACAAAAAAACAAAAAGCGGAAATAAAAAAAGTTATGTTGAAATGTTTATAGATGAAAATAACAGAAAATTCGGTGGTAAAGGAAAGATAAAAGCAAAAACATCTGATGAAGATGAAGAAGTTATAAAAAATATTGAAATAATACCTACAAAACTTCAGGATATTGTAGATATAATAAATGACAGCTCTATAGAAATTTACGGAAAAAAGCACAAAGATATTTTACTAAACGGGAAAATAATACATTATGCTTTATCTCAAATAGAAACTTTTAATTTGCAAAATTTACAAAGTAAAATCGAAAAAGCCATAGAAAATACACAATTAGTATATCCTGATCAGGATTTTACAATTTTTAAAGAAAAAATTTTAAGTTTATTATCTAACAAAGATATAGCAAGTTTATTTGATGAACGGAATATCGTATTTAACGAAAAAGAGTATGTAGATAAATTCGGAAATACGATAAGAACGGATAAGATAATAATAAAACAAAAAGAAGTTTGTATAGTAGATTTTAAAAGCTCAATATACGATAAAGAATACATAAATAATCAAATGAAAAATTATATTGACATATTGAAAGATATATATGCGGATAAAAAAGTATGTTGTTGTATAGTAGATATTGAAAACGAAAAGTTGTGTAATTTTTATACGGATACGGGTATAGAATAAAATTTTATGAAAAACAAGAGTAAGATAATTAACATTACTTTAAACGATAGTATTGTTGAATATACGGCAAAATATTTGCTTGATTTAACTGATGTCGAAAATGATTTCGGTAAGGTTGCCGTTATTATGACTTCCAACAGACCGTCGATGTTTATAAAAAGGGAATTGGCAAAACAAATAAATAAACCGTTTGTTCCGCCAAAATTTTTTACTTTTGAAGAACTTGTAAATTCAATATCGGGATTACAGAACAAGAAAAAAATATCAAAGATAGACAGCAGTTATATAATTTATGATATTATTCATAACAATCTTAAAAGTTCAAGTTTTTATCAATACACATATTCGACTTTCTTTCAGTGGGCAAACGAAATATTGAATTTTATAAATCTGTTGGATTTGGAACAAATAAGTAACGATAAATTGTTAAATATTCAAATGCAGGCCGATATCGGTTTTGATGTTCCCAAAAGTATTAATGATCTTTTGAAAAATATATCTTTTATCAGAGAGGAATTTCATAAAAGAATAGAGTCGTTAAACAAAACAACAACCGCGTATTCTTATTATAATGCCGCAAAGCATATAGAAACTTATTTTAAAGATTTCGATAGAGTAATATTGTTTAATCCGTATTATTTGAATAAATCGGAAACAGAAATGTTTAAAGTTTTGTTTAATGCCGATAAGCTTGACATTATCTTAAGAGGAGACAAGAATAATTGGAAATATTTGAATAAAATATATAAAGATTTTAATTCCGTTTCAAAACCTGTAAAAGACAGTTTAACGGACAATATTCATTTTTACAGTGCTTACGACGGATATTCTCAAGCTTGTTTAGTTAAGAATTTAGTGCAAAAAGTTCCGCAAAATGAACTTAAAGATACTGTCGTTATAGTTCCGGATAACACAATATTACAAGCGGTTACAAGCGAACTTTATTCGGTATTTAAAGATATTAATATTGCGGTAGGATATCCCGCAAATAAAACGACAATATTTTCTTTAATGAAAGATTTAATTAAAACTCATTTAAACAGAGATGAAAACAGTAAGTATTACGTAAAAGATTTTATTTCAATAATATCAAATCCGCTTGTTAAAAACATAAGATTTATAGGGTTGCCGGATATTACAAGAATTATAATTCATGAAATAATTAATAATTTCGATTTTTCAAATAAGAAAGCTTTATTTAAAATGTATCAATTTGTTTCGTTGAATGAAATTCAAAATAACAGTGAATTACATGAAACTATTTCCAAAAAAATAACTTCTTATTGGCAAGAAGTTTCACCGGAAAGAGTAAAAGAACTTATTACACAATTATTTGATATCTTTTTTTATAAATTCGAAAATGTTTCTACAATGTATGCTTTGGGAAAAGCCATAAACGGTATAGCCGATATTATAACCCAAAAAAGTTTAATAAATTCGTACTCTTTTAATTTAGGCGCAATGAATATTATTTATGACATTGCAAACCAACTTTTAAATTCTATTTGTTCAAATAATATTTTTAGTACAAAAGAATTATTAAAAATATTTGAAAACCTTATAGCTACAGGTAATATAAATCTTGTGGGAAGTCCTTTAAAAGGGTTACAAGTATTGGGTTTTATGGAATCCAGAGGACTTTCGTTTAAAAATGTTTTTATAGTATCTATGTCGGATTCTGTTATTCCGAATGTAAAAGATATAAATCCTCTTATTCCGAAAGAAGTTATTAATTTATTGAATATTGGTTATTCGGAAAGAGAAATCGATATTCAAAAATATCAATTTTACAGTTTAATTTCTGGAGCAAAAAACGTTTCTTTAATATATCCTTTCGACAATGCAAACATAAGAAGCAGATTTATAGAAGAACTTGTATGGAAAAAACAATACAAAACGAAACTTTTAAAATCGGTAACGGTTAATAATGCTGTTTTATCTACACAACTGTTTGCCAACAATAAACCCGAATTTCCCAAGACAGACGAAATAAAAAAATATTTATTGAATTTCAATTATTCGGCAACAAGCATAGATTCGTATATGAAATGTAAATTAAGATTTTATTATAAGTATGTGTTGAAATTAGGTGAACAAACAGATTATGATGATGATCACGAAAGTATTAATATAGGAAATTGTGTTCACGACTTTTTAAATAAAATTTTTCATGGCGGTTTAACTAAAGAAGAATTGTTGACTTTGGACGAAACTTCTTATGAAAAAGAGTTGGATAATAAAATAGATGAATATTTTAAAAATACTAAAACCGGAAAAATGTATTTGTTAAAAAAACTTCTTAAAAAGAAATTGAACGATTTTAGAACGGCGGAAATCGCAAGACCGTTTAAAAGAGTGTTGGATACCGAAAAAGATTTTAATTTTCAAATAGAAGTAAACCGAACAAAATATAATTTGATTTCAAGAATGGACAGAATAGATGAAAACGATGACGGAACAATAAGTATTATAGATTATAAAACCGGTACTGCGAAAGCACCGATTGCCGCAAGAGATTTTGTTTTCGACGAAACTAAGTTTACAAGACAAGTAATAGCAAAAAACATAAAATCTTTTCAGTTGATAATTTATAAATATTTGTATGAGCAAAATAACAAAGATAAAACAGTAAGTAATGTGTTCCTGTATTCTTTGAAAGAAACATCTGTAATACCGTTGTTAAAGGAAAAAACAGATACAAAGCAAGATAAAAAAATAGATTTTGATATTTTGCTTAAACAACTCAAAAATATTATTGCGGATATTAACAACGATGAACCGTTTAAAAGCGAAATTTACGATGATGCAGATTGTCAAAAATGTCCTTACTTTTACTTGTGCAGACAGTAACAATTTTGTATAAATATATGTCTAAATAGTAACAATATTTTTATTATGGAGCATAAAATGAAAAGAGCAATTCTGTTAGTAATATTGTTTTTAACGTTTGGCATAAATATATATGCGGATAAAACCGTTAATTTGTTTACTATTGAGAGAAGTAAAAATGCAAATGTCGTAAAATATGATGCGGTGTTAAAAGATGATGGCAGTATAAACGAGAAAAGGCCCGTAGATGTTTATTGGCTTTTATATGCTTATAAAAACGGTGAAAGAGAAGAATTAAGTGCTTTTGATAAAAAAGCTTACGGCTTTAAAGTTAAACATAATGCCGAAAAAGAACAGTTTGATTTTACATTAAAATCCGTAAAAGATAAGCCTATGATTTTAGTCTTAGATAATAATGTTCCGAAAGCGGTTATAAAAATAAACAATGTTGATTGTTTTTTGGAAAAAGTTTATATAGATTCTACCGACGGAGCTTTCGGTATACCTAAGGTTAACTACTACGAGTTGTTCGGCAAAGAAGTAAACACCGATAATATTCAACAACAAAAAATATTAGTGAAATAACTTTTCTTTTTTTGTATAATAATAAAATTATGAAAAATTATATTTTATTTTTATTATGTTTTATTTCTTTTTGTTTAGTGTCATGTGCCTCAACGAAAGGTGTTGCCGTTACAGGCGAAAACAATAGTGTCGGTAGTGTGGATAATGAAACCGATAGTATTCAAGATCAAGTGTTAAATGATATTTCGAATGTGCAGCAATCGAAAAATTATATATTGCAATCGGGAGATTTGGTGGAAATTAAAGTTTTTATGGAGCCTAATATGGATAGAGTTCTCAGAATATCATCCAACGGAACCGTTACATATCCTTTGATAGGCAATGTTAAAATCGGCGGCTATTGTGTAAGTGATGCGGAAGAGCAGTTGGCCGAAAAATTAAAATATTATATAAAAAGTCCTCAGGTTTCTATGTTAATAAAGGAATATTCAAATAAAATGGTTTATGTTTTGGGTCAGGTGAAAAAACCTTCGGAAATATCTATTCCGCCCGAAAAAACGATAACTGTTCTTGAAGCAATTACATCTGTGGGCGGATTCACCGATATTGCAAACACTTCAAAAATAAAAGTTTTAAGAATGGAAAACGGAAAACAAAAAAGTATAGATGTAGATGTTAATGCAATAACAAAACAAGGCAACAAATCTCTTGATATCGAATTAATACCCGGAGATGTTGTTTTCGTTCCGCAAAGTATGTTTTAGAGGAAACAATGAACGAAAATTTTATAAATGAAACCAACAATAGCGAAGAAATAGATTTTACATTCTATATATCGGTAATATTAAAAAGAATATGGTTGTTGATCGGAGTTGTTATTATCTGTATAGCGGCAGCTGTTGTTGTAAATATGTTGATGCAGCCGAAATACAAAGCTTCCGTTCTTATGATGATAGACAGAGAAGATTCCGGTAAAATAGAAACTTCTTCTTTCGGATCTTGGGCAAGCGATGAAGATTATTACAGAACACAGTATAAACTGTTGGAATCGAGAACATTGCTTGAAAAAGTTCATAAGAATATGAATTTGTCGGAAGTTCCGGAATTCAAACAACCTAACGGTTGGGCAAAACTAAAAAAACATATAAAAATTATTCCTATAACAAGAAGTCGTTTGTTAAACCTTGAAGTAGAATCTTACGACAGACAATTATGTGCAAAGATTGCCAATACAATAGCAAGAACTTTTGTAGAAGATAATGTTAGTAATCGAGTTTCTATAGCACAAGATGTTATCGCTGCTCTTGATGCAACGGAAAGAAGTTCAAAACAACAGGAATTGTTAAATTCTATGCCTCAGGTAGTGAACAGCGATTTTATAAAAAATCTTAAGAACCAAGAGATAGCATTATATAAACAGTATGTCCAACTAAATGCAAGATATACCGTAAATCATCCGGAAGTTATTTCCGTTCAAAATCAGTTACAAGCAATAAGAGAAAAGATAGATGTTGAAACAAGAAGGCTTATCCAAAGTATAAAAATAGAACTTTCCGGACAATTTTCCGGAAACAATATAAGAATAGTTGATGAAGCTCTTGTTCCGGATAATCCTTATAAACCGAATAAAATGTTGAATTTGTTGATAGGTTTTTGCGTAGGTTGTATTTTAGGAATATTGTTTATATTTATAGTCGAATTCTTGGATAAAACAATAAAAACATCCGACGATTTACAAGAGAAATTAAAGATTCCTTTTTTAGGCTTTATTCCCGTTAATAAAATAAAAAAGTTACAGAGCGAATATGAAATAATGTTAAAAGAAGGGAATTTCTTGTTGGCAGAACAAATAAGAAATATAAGAACAATGTTAGGTTTTGCTTTATCCGATGACAGAAAAGCCCCTATTTTGATAGCCAGTTCTTTGCAAAGTGAAGGGAAAAGTCATTTGTCCGTAAATTTGGCGGTGGCTTTTGCTCAAACTCAAAAAAAAGTTTTGCTTATAGATGGTGATTTGAGAAGATCCAGACTTCACAAAGTGTTTAAAGTTTCGAATGAAAAAGGTTTAACCAATATTTGGCAGGAGGATAAAAAAATATCAAGTTTTGAATATAATGTTCAGCAAACTTCCGTAGAAAATTTGTATGTTATGACTTCCGGTCTAAGACCTCCGAATCCTTCGGAATTATTAAATACTCCGTTACTTGAAGTATTTATAAAGTGGGCAGTTGAAAATTATGATTGTGTTATGGTTGATTGCCCGGCCGTTTTACCTGTAAGTGATACTTTGTTATGGGGTAAGTATATAAATAAAGCTGTTTTTGTTGTAAAGTATGGAAGTACAAACTCGAAATTAGTTGAAGCTGCACTTGAAAAGATGAAAAATGCCGGAATAAAGATTGTTGGCGGTGTTATATCACAATATGAACCGAAAGGTCTTACATACAGCAAATACGGATATTATAAAAATTATTCATATTATAATGAGGATAACAAAGAAGATAAATAGAAATTTTTTATAATATAAAAAAAGATGTTTGTTATAAAAATATTTATTAAATTATATTAAAAGGAGATTTAATCATGAGAAAACCGTTGATGGCAGGAAATTGGAAAATGAACAAAACTATACCGGAAGCAGTTGCTATGGTAAGTGAATTAAAAGGTAAAATTGCAGATGTTAAAGATGTTGATGTTTTAATTTGTCCTACATTTACTGCAATTTCGGCTTTGGCAAACGAAGCGAAAGGAACAAATATTAATATAGGTGCACAAGATATATTCTGGGAAGCTAAAGGTGCTTATACGGGAGAAATTGCTCCTAATATGTTGGTAGATGCAGGTTGTACTTATGTAATAATAGGACATTCCGAAAGAAGACAATATTTCGGTGAAACAAATGAAACGGTAAACAAAAAAGTTAAAGCTGCATTAGCTATAGGTTTAATACCTGTTGTTTGTGTAGGTGAAACATTACAGGAAAGAGAATCCGATGTAACATTTAAAGTTATTGAAGCTCAAGTAAGAGAAGGCTTAAAAGATTTATCTAAAGAAGATGCAGAAAAAGTAGTTATCGCTTATGAACCCGTTTGGGCAATAGGAACAGGAAAAACGGCAACTCCCGATCAGGCACAAGAAGTTCATGCTTTTATAAGAAAAGTTTACGGAGAAATGTATTGTTGTGCAGCAGATAAAATAAGAATCCTTTACGGCGGTTCCGTAAAACCCGAAAATGTAAGTGAACTTATGAAAAAAGAAGATATAGACGGCGGATTGGTAGGCGGAGCAAGCTTGAAAGCAGATTCTTTTGAAGCTTTGGTAAAATTTTCTAAATAATTATAGAGGAAAAATAAAAATGAACGAAAATAGAGCAAAAAATCCTATTTTGACAAATGTTTCAAACAGACACATACATTTATCAAAAGAAGATATGGAAACATTATTCGGTAAAGGACATACATTAACAAAGACAAAAGATTTGGTTCAACCGGGAGAACATGCTTGCGATGAAACAGTTACAATACAGGGACCGAAAAGAGCAATAGAAAAAGTCAGAGTGTTAGGTCCGTTAAGAAAACAAACTCAGGTAGAAATATTTGTAACCGATGCTATAAGATTAGGTGTTAATGTTTGTATAAGGTTGTCCGGTGATTTGGCAGGTTCCGAACCTATAAAAGTAATAGGTCCTGCAGGCTCAATAGACCTAAAAGAAGGTTGCATTGTTGCTAAAAGACATATTCATTTTACAACAAAAGATGCCGAATTTTACGGAGTAAAAAACGGAGATTCTTTAAAATTGAAAACGGAAGGAGAAAGAGGACTCGTTTTTGATAATGTTATAGCAAGAGTAAGTGATAAAATGGCATTGGAATGCCATTTGGATATGGAAGAAGCTAATGCCGCAGGTGTGAAAAACGGAGATAAACTCTTTATATTATAATCAAGGGTATAAAAATGAAAATTGCATTCGGTTGCGACCATGCAGGAATAGATATAAAAGATAAATTGATATCTTTTATAAAATCGTTGGGACATGAAGTTATAGATTGCGGAACAAATTCCAAAGATAGTTGCGATTATCCGGATTTTGCACTTAAAGTATCTCAAAATATAATTTCAAAAAGTGCGGATAAAGGAATTTTAATTTGCGGAACAGGCATTGGAATGTCAATAGCCGCAAATAAAGTTAAAGGTATAAGAGCGGCAGTTTGTTGGAGCAAAGAAACCGCACAGCTTATAGCTCAACATAATAACGCAAATATTATGTGTGCCGGAGCAAGATTTGCATCGCCCGACGATATTTGTTTGTGGATTAAGACTTTTCTTGAGACGGAATTTGAACAAAGACATATAAAAAGAATAAATAAAATCACTCAAATAGAACAACAGAATTAATGCTGTTGTTCTATTTTTTTATATTCAAATAAAATATATAAGGAAAATTTCTATGAAAAAAATTTTTGTTTTATTTGCATTTATGTTTGTTTCAAGTTTTGGTTATGGCGCATCCGTAACAATATACAATGACAATTTTGCCCTTGTAAGAGATACAAAAGATGTAGATGTTAAAGTCGGTAAACAAACAATAGAAGTAGATGATGTATCTGCAAAAATAGATCCTACGAGCGTATTGCCGAAATTTCTTTCCGATTCCAACAATATTACCATTCTTGAACAAAACTATGATTTTGATTTGGTTAACAGCAACAAGTTATTACAAAAATATATAGGTAAAGATATAACGGTTGAAAGATATTTGCCTAATTCTCAAAAAGAAAAAATTTCAGGTAAGCTTTTATCCGTTCAGGGCGGTACTATAATAAAAACAAATAACGATAAAATCGTTATAAATCCGAGCGGAGAAATCTCTTTGCCGAAAATGCCTGACGGGTTAATGTTAAAACCTACTTTGTCTTGGTTGATTAACAGTAAGGTTGCAGGCAAGAAAAAATTGGAATTAACATACAAAACAACAGGCTTTTCTTGGGTAGCCGATTATGTTGCCGTGCTTAATAAAGATGATAAAAATATAGATTTGAATGCTTGGGTAACGATAAATAATACATCCGGTGCAACATACAAAGATGCTAAACTAAAATTGGTTGCAGGTGATGTAAATACAGTAAAAGAACCAAGAGCTGCAAGAAGTCTTATGATGGCTAAAAATGCCGTTATGGAAGAAGCTGCTTATGATACAGCAGCAGGTTTTCAGGAACAGGCATTTTTCGAATATCATATTTATAAATTGCAAAGAAAAGCTGATTTAAAAGATAATGAGAAAAAACAAATAGAATTTACTGCGGCACAAAATATTCCCGTAGAGAAAAAGTATACATATCAAAGTTCCAAAAACAATAAAGTGGAAATTTCGTTGAAATTTAAAAATAATAAGGCTTCTAATTTGGGAATACCGTTGCCTAAAGGTAAAGTAAGAGTATTTAAGAGCGACGGAGATTCAATAGAATTTGTCGGAGAAGATATGATAGATCATACTCCGGAAAACAAAGATATGAGATTAACATTGGGTAATGCATTTGATGTTACGGCAGAAAAGAAAATGACAAACTCTTCAAGAAATAATTCCGCAAAACAATCCGAAGAAACTTATGAAATAGTTTTGAAAAATGCAAAAGATGAAACTGTAAAGGTTGATGTTATAGAAACTTTTTACGGCTGGTCTAATTGGAAAATCGTTTCCAATTCACATAAGTTTGAAAAGAAAGATTCAAATACTATAGCTTTTGAAGTTGATGTTCCGGCAAAATCCGAAACAAAAGTTACTTATAAGGTAAAATATTCATGGTAAACATAGCATCAATTATAGATCATACATTGTTAAAACCTAATGCAACATATAAAGATTTTAAATTGTTGTGTGAGCAAGCAGTTGAAAACAGATTTTGTTCGGTATGTGTACCGCCTTTCATGGTTGAAAGTTGCAAAAAAGCTTTAAGTAATAGCGACGTGAAAGTTTGTACCGTGATAGGCTTTCCTTTAGGTTATAACAGTTGTATAGGAAAACTTATAGAAACCAAGCAAGCCATAAAAAACGGTGCTGATGAGATAGATGCCGTTATAAATATTTCCGCTTTAAAATCAAAAGATTTCAGCTATGTGGAAAAAGAGATAGCTTTATTAAGGAAAACCGGTTTAAATAAAATTTTAAAAATAATTGTTGAAACCGCATATTTAAATCAGGAAGAAAAAGAAAAAATCGCTAAAATAGTTTTAAATAACGGAGTTGATTTTTTAAAAACATCTACAGGTTTTGCACCATCCGGAGCAACCGTTGAAGATATTAAATTTTTTAAAAAAATATTGAAAAACAATGTAAGGATAAAAGCTTCCGGCGGAATATCCACGTATAAACAAGCGGAAGAATTAATAAGGGCCGGGGCAATTAGATTGGGAACATCAAAATCTTTGCAGTTGTTAACAGATGACGATGAATAAAACAATAATTAAACATATATCAATAATAATTTCCGCTATATTGCTTATAGTATTGGTGTGGTTTTTGTTTGTATATGTTTTCTTTGATAATGAATTGAAAAAAAGCATATATCCTATGATAGATGATTCCAAACAGGTATTATCCGAAATAGTGAACAAAAATTTTGCTGTGGAAAAAACAAGAAAATTTATTTCCGATTTCGAAAAAAAAGAATATATTCGTTATTTGACCATAAAAAACAGAAAAGAAAAATCAAATCCCACAAAAATAAATTCGGCAATATTGTCGGTTTTAAAATTATCATATCCGATAAAAAATGAAAATTCCGTTGTAGGCTGGGTTGAAGTGTGGCCGTCTTATGAATTGTTTGCAAAAATATTTTCAAGCGGTGCGAATATAACAATATTTTTAATATCGATTATTTTTCTTTTAATCGGTTTCATATTTATTGCATATATTTATATTAAAAAATATGTTTTTGATCCTTTCAAACAAATAAAAATTATGATAAATAATATTGTTATGGATAAGGAAGTAACTATTGATGAATCCAATGAATACGGAATATGGAAAAATATTTTTTTAGATTTAAAAAAATTACATAATAAAGTTTTTGATGTAAATACGACAATGAATTTGTTGTTTTCGGCAACAAGTATCGTAAGTTCCGATTTGGAGCTTGTAAATTCCGTTCATGTTGTATTTAATGTTGTTCAAAAAAGAATAAAAAATTCTATGTGCGCTCTTTTTATCCCGGATGAAAGCGGACAATTGAAAGTATTTGCCAAAAACGGGTTATTGAACAGTGACATAACTTTTATGCCTAAAGATGAGAATAATTATATATGGAACACGTATGAGCAAATAAAAGAAATTGTTGTAAATGACGAAAATAAGATAACAAAAGAAAATTTGGGCGGACTGTGCGATGAAAAGGTTGGTTCCATGATGGCTATTCCTCTTATAGATGAAGATAAAAATTGTATAGGAGTTTTTGTTGTAGTAAGTAAAATAGCAAATTCTTTTAATTCGGATAATATTGATATTATAAACAGTGTTTCTAAATATTTGGTTGCGTTGATAAACAGAATCAAAGATTACCAAAAAATAAAAGAAACAAACAGAAAACTGGAAATAGAAATAGAGACGGCATCAAAAGAACTTATAGAAACAAATGGTATATTGGTGAAAAAAATAAAAGATATAAGAAATGTTTCGGATATTGCATTTCATGCAACTACGAGAATAGATATAGCCGATTCCATGGAATATATAATAGCAAAGGCAAAAGAAATTTTGGATATAGAAAATTTCGGTATTTTTACATATAATAAAGAAAATGATACCTTTTGTTCCGTTAAAGGGTCTTTCGGTTCGGAAAACATTTTAAAGATTGCTAATAAAAAAGGAACAATCTATAATGATATAATAAACAGCGGTAAGTATGTTGTTATAAATAAAGATTCGGATGTAAGTAATTATTCTCGTAATTTTATAAGTGATAGCGTTAAATTAAAAACAGCAATATTTTTACCGATAAAACAAGAAAATAATGTTATTGCAATAATGGTTGCAATTAATAGAAAAAATTCCGATTTTAATTGTACCGATGTAAAAAAAATGGAACACATATCTGTTATTATTTATGGTATAATAGAAAGAATGAATCTGTATAAAAAATTAAATGCCAATATATAATGGGGGAAACAAATGGAAATAGCTGATTTGAAAATTATATCAGCATCTGTAAGAAAAGAAGTTCTTAAAATGTTGAATAAGGCCGGTTCCGGTCATCCCGGCGGAAGTTTGTCTGCCGTAGAACTTTTGGTGGATTTATATAATAATCATATGAATTTTAATAAAGATAACTGGCAAGATAAAAACAGAGATTATTTTGTTCTTTCAAAAGGTCATGTTTGCCCCGTTCTATATGCAGTTCTTGCGCAAATAGGTTGTATTCCTAAGGAAGAGTTAGATACTCTCAGAAAAATCGGCGGTCGTCTGCAGGGACATCCTGCTATGGATAAACATATTCCGGGTATAGAAGTTTCTACCGGTTCTTTGGGTTACGGACTTTCAATAGCAGCAGGTATTGCAAAAGGTATGAAAACGTTAAAGCAGGATAACAGAGTTTATGTCCTTATGGGTGACGGCGAACAGCAGGAAGGTTCCGTTTGGGAAGCTGTTATGGCCGCTCCGCACTTTAAACTTGATAATTTGTGTGCGATTGTTGATTGTAACGGATTACAAATAGACGGTAAAGTAGAAGACGTGTTGAATATTAATCCGATTGCGGATAAATATAAAGCTTTCGGTTGGAATGTTATAGAAATAGACGGACACAACTTAAAAGAAGTTGATGATGCGTATGCAAAAGCAAAACAGTGTAAAGGCAAACCTACCGCTATAATGGCAAAAACCGTAAAAGGTAAAGGTGTTTCTTTTATGGAAAATGTTGCAGATTGGCACGGTAAGGCACCTAATGCAGAACAGTTGGAACAAGCTCTTAAAGAAATAGATGCAAGTTTAAAGTAAATAATTTTTAGGAATATAAGGAAAATAAATTATGGTAAATGTTTTTGGTAATAAAGCTACGAGGTTTGGTTTTGGTGAAGGTCTTGTTGAATTAGGCAAAAAAAACGATAAAATATTTGTTCTCGGTGCAGATACCGTTTCTTCGGTTGCGATAAACGGTTTTCAAAAAGAGTTTCCTGATAGATTTGCTAATGTGGGTATTGCGGAAACAAATTTGTTGGGAATGGCAGCAGGTCTTGCCGTTGCGGGGTTTGTGCCTTTTGTTTCCACTTACGGAGTTTTTGCTTCCGGAAGACCTTGGGAACAAATAAGAACAACGATTTGTTATTCGAATTTAAATGTTAAAATCGGCGGTTCTCATTCCGGTCTTATGGTCGGGCCCGACGGTGCTACCCACCAAGCTTTGGAAGAAATTTCCATAATGAGATGTTTACCTCACATGACGGTTCTTGTTCCCTGCGATTTGGTTGAAACAAAAAAAGCGACAATTGCAGCTGCGGATTATAACGGACCTGTTTATATAAGGTACGGCAGAGAAAATGTTCCTATTATTACCGAAGATAAAACACCTTTTGAAATAGGTAAAGCCATAAAAATGAGAGAAGGCGGTGATGTTTGTATTATGGCTTGCGGTTCAATGGTATATGAATCTTTAATGGCTGCGGAACTTTTGGAAAAAGAAGGTATAAAAGCAAGAGTTTTAAATATACATACAATAAAACCTATAGATAGACAAGCAATAATCGATGCCGCAAAAGATTGCGGTGCAATAGTAACTGCCGAAGAACACCAAATTTTCGGCGGATTCGGAAGTGCTGTTGCAGAAGTTGTTGTTGCCAACAGTCCTGTTCCTATGGAATTTGTGGGAGTTAACGACACTTTCGGGGAATCGGGAAAGCCGGCAGACCTGATTGTAAAGTATGGTTTAAAAGATGTAAATATTGTCGAAGCCGTAAAAAAAGTTTTAAAAAGAAAAAAATAAGCTGCCTTTTATAGCTCTTTTAAAATTTCTCATTTACAAGCAAAAAAGCCATTCGTTTGAAAAATTTAAAGCCGTGCTCCAACTTGAAAAATCCTAACGACCTAATGTAACGGATTTTTCTTCAAGCATGTTCGCACTAAAAAGTTTTTTTGATTTATAACTTTTTGCTCTAAATTTTTCTGCACTCATAGACGGCTTTAATCATGCTTGTAAACGAAAATTTTAAAAATATCTTTAATTATAAATTATAAATTTTAAATTATAAATAGTCTTATCATGGTAAACATTAACAGAATAATTCTTATAGTATTAGATAGTGTCGGGGCGGGAGAACTTCCCGATGCTGCAAAGTATGGTGATGTCGGTACAAACACATTGAAACACATTTTTGAACAAAAAGATGAAAATTTTGTTCTTGAAAATATGGGTAAACTCGGGTTATACAACATAGTCCCTTCTCCTTATGGTTATAATCCCGAAAATATAGTCGGTTGTTACGGTAAAATGGCTACATTGTCACCTGCAAAAGATACGACCGCAGGTCATTGGGAACTTTCCGGTATTGTTTTAGATAAACCTTTTCCTACTTATCCTAACGGATTTCCTAAAGATTTAATAGAAGAATTCGAAAAACAAATCGGAACAAAAATTTTAGGTAATTGTGTTGCTTCCGGAACGGAAATAATAAAACGTTTAGGACAAGAACATTACAAAACAGGATATCCTATTGTTTATACATCGGCAGATTCCGTTTTTCAAATTGCTGCAGCCGAAGATGGTGAAAAATTCGGCGGACTTACAAGACTTTACGAAATATGCGAAATTGCAAGAAATTTATTGCAAGGGGAACATGCTGTCGGCAGGGTTATAGCAAGACCTTTTATTCGTATGGAAGACGGAACACTTAAAAGAACTACCAACAGAAAAGATTATTCGTTAACACCTCCTCAAACAACAGTATTGGACAAAATTAAAAATGTTGGCGGAAATGTTGTCGCTATAGGTAAAATAAAAGATATATTCAATAATAAAGGGATAGTTACTTCTTACCATACTGTAGGAAATCCGCACGGAATTCAACTTACTATAGATTCTGTAAAAGATATTGAAAATACGGATAATAAAAAATTTAATAAACAATTAATTTTTACAAATTTGGTTGATTTTGATATGCTTTGGGGACATAGAAGAAATGTTATTGCTTATGCTCAAGCTTTGGATTTTTTTGACGGAAAACTTCCCGAGATAATACGTTCAATGAAAGAAACGGACTTGTTGATAATTACCGCAGATCACGGATGTGACCCTACATGCACAAAACATACGGATCATACGAGAGAATATGTTCCTTTAATGGTTTACGGTAAAAAAATAAAACAAAATATAAATTTGGGAACAAGAAAATCGTTATCGGATGTTGCTCAAACTATAGCCGACATTTTTGAATTAGAACCGATGAAAAACGGCACAAGTTTCAAGAACGAAATAATATAGTTTTTTTTATTTTAGCGAAGCGACTTCATCTTTTGAATTACAACTTTGTATTTTGCTCAATCGAATACCAATCGCTATCGCTTTTATTTTACGTACACTTCATTCGTCAAATACTTCGTTCTAATTCAAAATCTTAAAAGTCTTTGAGTGTCAAGAAAAAGAAAAAAATATTCCAAAATTGTTAATTACTAATTTCTAATTGTCTTTGTTTTTCCGCCGTTGCCGTTCCCATCCCTCCATACTTCCATCCCTCTATACCTCAAAATTGCCGAAGGCAATTTTTCACCCCATAACCCTTTCACCTAATAACCTAAAAATTTGTGACACAAATTTTTAATTATGCTATAATTATTGGTAGTAAATCTAAATAAAAATTTGTTATAAAATTTATGTTATTAAATCAACTGCAAAAAACTAAAAATTTTATAAGAAAGAAAATAAAAACTAATCCCAAAATTGCTTTAATTTTAGGATCCGGATTAGGCAATATTCAAAACCAACTAAAAAATTCAATAAGCATACCTTACAATAAGATTCCTTACTTTAAACAATCAACGGTTAAAGGACATAACGGTCAATTAATTTTCGGTAAACTTAATTCCGTTGATGTTATGGTAATGAGCGGCAGATTTCATTACTACGAAGGTTATACCATGCAGGATATAACATATCCCGTAAGACTTATGAAACTTTTGGGAATAGAAAAATTGATTATAACTTGTGCGGTTGGCGCAATCAACAAAAAATATAATTTGGGTGATATAGTTGTTGTAAAAGATCATATAAATTTTATGGGTAACAATCCTTTGATAGGAAAACATTACGATGAGTTCGGCGATAGATTTCCGGATATGACAAACATATATGATAACAATGCAATAGATAAAATATTAAAAATAGCAAAAAACAAGAAAATATCCGTTCACAAAGGAATATATTTTGCCGTCAGCGGACCTTCGTATGAAACTCCTGCGGAAATTAATGCTTACGGAAAGTTAGGCGGAGATGTTGTGGGAATGTCTTTAGTTCCCGAAGCAATAGTTGCAAATCAAATGGGTATTAAAGTGTCTGCTTTAACTTATGCGTCAAATAAAGCAAGCGGACTATCAAAAAAAAGTTTAACACATGAAGAGGTTTTACAGGCAGGCAAAAAAGCTGCTGTTTCAATGGAGAAAATAATAACAAGTTTTGTAAAGGAACTTTAATGAGAGCTTATGATGTAATTTACAAAAAAAGAAACGGACAAAAGTTATCAAAAGAAGAAATATCTTTTATGATAGACGGATATATTAACCGTGAAATTGCAGACTATCAAATGTCTGCTTTTTTGATGTCCGTTTATTTTCAAAATCTTGATGACGAAGAAACTTTTTATCTTACAAAGGCAATGGCAAATTCCGGCGAAATTTTGGATTTAAGTTTTTTGGACGGACCTACGGCGGATAAACATTCCACAGGCGGAGTAGGAGACGGGACATCATTGCTTATAGCTCCGATACTTGCAAGTTGCGATATTTATGTTCCTATGATGTCGGGAAGAGCATTGGGACATACCGGCGGAACACTTGATAAATTGGAATCTATTCCCGGATTTAATGTTAATCTTGATATAAAAGAATTTATTTCCGTGCTAAAACAAAATAAGTTTGCAATGATAGGTCAAACAAAAGAAGTTGCACCGGTAGACAAAAGAACATATGCATTAAGAGATGTTACGGCAACCGTGGAATCTATACCGTTAATTTGTTCGAGTATAATGTCAAAAAAAATTGCGGAAGGTGCACAAAATATATTGCTTGACGTAAAAACAGGTAATGCGGCTTTTATACAAGAATATGAAAAATCTAAAATGTTGGCAGAAAAGATGGTTAGTGTAGGAAAAAAGTTCGGAAGAAATATGACCGCAGTTATTACCGATATGGATGAACCGTTGGGAACTGCCGTAGGTAACAGTTTGGAAGTTATACAAACAATAGAAGCACTGAAAAATAAAACAGATAATGATTTCGTTCAGCTAAGTATAGATTTGGCTGCTTTTTCTATTTTGCAGGTAGGATTAACAAAAACTTTCGAGCAGGCACAAAGTTTAGCTAAAGAAAAAATTACTTCGGGGCAAGCATTAAATAAATTTATAAAAATGATAGAATTACAGAAAGGAAATACAAAGGTTGTAGATGATTATTCCGTTTTCGGTAAAGCAAAAAATGTTTCTTATATAAAAGCTAAAGAAAAAGGTTATTTAAAATTTATAAATACAAGGAATATAGGAATAGCTTCTTGCCTGTTGGGTGCCGGAAGATTAAAAGTTGAAGATAAAATAGATTTTGTGAGCGGTATAATTATTCATAAAAAATCGGGCGATTTTGTTAATAAAAACGATGTGATATTCGAGTTGCATCATAATAAAACAGATGTTGATAACACAGTTGAACTTTTGAATTCTTCATACAATGTAAGTGATGAAAAAACAGAACAAAATAAAAAAATTAAATATATAGTAAATTAAAAGGAGAAAAATTGCAAAAGAACAAATGGATACTTCAGGATATAGATAAAGAATATTTACATACTTTACAACAAGAATTGAACTTGCCGGAAGTTGTTTTGAAAGTATTATTGGCAAGAGGTGTTAAATCTTCTTGCGAAATAAAAGATTTTATTTTTCCTAAAAAAGAAGAGTTGTTTAACCCTTATCTTCTCGGTGATATGTATAAAGCCGTAACGAGAATAAAACAAGCTATAGAAAATAAAGAAAAAATTCTTATATATGCCGACAGAGATGTTGACGGTATTACATCTTTGGCCGTATTGTATAACACGATTTTTACTTTAGGCGGAGATGTTGTTTGGTATATCCCTTCCGATGAAGGTTATGGTCTGTCTTGCAGTGTGTTGGATAAATATAAAACCGAAAATGTAAAACTTATAATAACGGTGGATTGCGGGATATCTGCCGTTGCGGAAATAGATTATGCAAACAGTTTGGGAATGGAAGTTGTGGTTACCGATCATCATGAACCGCCGCAAGACGGATTACCTAAAGCGTGTTGTGTAGTCGATCCCAAAGTTGTTACATGCAATTATCCTTTTAAAGAACTTGCCGGTTGCGGGGTATCTTTTAAAGTTTCGCAAGCATTAATGCAAACATACGGAAAATATTTCGACAAAGAAATTGCGATTTTAGCCGTTAAGAATGAACGAATATATCTAATAGTTCTTGTTAACGATGTAATTGTTAAAGAAAAAGAACTTTTAAATAAAACCGATTTAACAAAATTTTCAAAAATTGTTACAAATTCAAAAAAGTATGTTGAAGATACGGAAAATAAAGATATTGAAATAATAGAAATTGAAGAAGATAAAGATATAAAACAAGTTGCTTATGATATTTTGAAACGGTACAGAAACAAGTGTTTTGACGATGACGGAAGAATGTTGGAGTTTTTTGAAAACAACATTGATTTGGTTGCATTGGGAACTGTCGCCGATATAGTTCCTCTTACAAACGAAAACAGAATATTGGTTAAAAGCGGTTTGTCGATACTTAATGATAATTATTCAAAAAGATTAGGGTTGGGATACATATTTGAAGAATATTTAAAAAACAGTCCTGTATCGGCAAAAGCAATATCTTGGAAAATAGCACCCATTTTAAATGCAGCCGGAAGAATGGGTAAGGCTTCGGTTGCGGCTAATCTTATTCTTGCCGATGATAACTATAATGCAAATAATTTTTTTGTGGAACTGAAAAAACTGAATAATGATAGAAAAGAATTGCAAAATGAAAATATAAAACAATTTAATGTTTTGTTGAAACAGCAGTGTGATACGGAAAATGATAATATTCTCGTTGTTTCCGCTAAAAATTTAATGCATGGAGTTACCGGTATAGTTGCTTCGCAAATGGTAAAATTGTACGGAAAGCCCGTAATTTTGTTTATAGAAGATTTACAAAAAGGGGAAGCAACTGGTGCGTGCCGTTCAATAGACGGGTTTGATATTGTCGGTGCATTGGATAAAACAAAAGATTTACTTATTAAATTCGGAGGACATAATCAAGCAGCGGGATTAACTATAGAAAATAGTAAAATAGACGAGTTTAGAAAAAGAATAAAAAAAATAGCAAAAGATTATATTTCAACCGAAATGGTTGCAAAGAAAATAAATGTGGATTGTGAACTTAAAATTACGGAAGTGAACAAAAGAACATACAACGATTTGATACTTTTGGAACCGTTTGGTGCATCGAATTCCGTTCCTATTTTTATGTTAAGAAATGTAGGCTTTGAAGAAATTTCCGTTATAGGGCAAACTCAAGAACATTTAAAATTAAAAGTTTGTAAAGATGGAATGAGTATACCGGCCGTTTTTTGGGGTGCGGCAAAGTATATAGACGATTTCGGCTATAAACAAAAATACGATATTTTATTTAATATGGATTTTAACAGGGATGCTGTTCAGTTGATAATAATGGATGTAAAAATTGTTTAGAAACGGTTGAAGTTTTTAATATAATGCACTAAAATTTAAGTATAAATAATAAGTTTAGGGGGGAAAATGGCAAAACAAATCGAACCTGTAAAAATTGCAGTAATCGGCGGTAGCGGAATAAGTGAAATAAGCGGAATTGAAAATGTGAAAGATTTTGAAATAGATACACCGTTCGGAAAACCGTCGGCACCGATAACTATAGGAACCGTTGACGATGTTAGAGTTGCTTTTTTACCCAGACATGGTAAAGGTCACACTATTTTGCCTTCCGAAATAAATGTAAGAGCAAATATATATGCTTTAAAATCTTTGGGCGTAGAACAGATAATAGCATTAACGGCAGTAGGTTCTTTGCAAGATAAAATAAAACCTAAAGATTTTGTTATTCCGGAACAAATTTTCGACAGAACAAAAAACAGAGTTAATACTTTTTTCGGTAACGGTATAGTTGCACATGTAAGTTTTGCCGATCCTTTTTGTAACGATTTAAGAGATATTGTTCATAAAGCGGTTACCGAACTTGGAATAGAACATCATTTCAGTAACACAACTTATGTTTGTATAGAAGGTCCTCAATTTTCAACAAGAGCGGAATCCAAAGTGAACAGAGCAAACGGATTTTCAATTGTAGGAATGACTGCAATTCCCGAAGCCAAACTTGCCAGAGAAGCTGAAATTTGTTATGCAAATGTTTCTTTGGTTACGGATTACGATGTGTTAAAAATAGGTGAAGAAGTTGATGTTGAGAAAGTGTTGGAAGTTATGGAAGCAAATGCAAATACATGTAAAAAACTTATCAAAAATCTCATACCGAAAATGGCAAAAAGAGAACTTAAATGCAATTGTCAACATGCTTTAAAAGATGCCGTTCAGTCTGCGCCGGAAACGGTAACGAAAGCTCCGGCATACAAAGATCTAAGTTTGTTTTTAGATAAATATTTTAAGAAATAATTCGGAATTAAATTTATGAATAAAAAACAAGCATATAAGCAATTGTTGGAGTTTGCCAAACAGACAGCGGGAAATTCTTACAGCCCGTATTCAAAATTTGCAGTCGGTGCGGCCGTTCTATGCGAAAATAATAAAGTTTTTTGCGGAACGAATGTCGAAAACGCGTCTTACGGTTTAAGTATGTGTGCCGAAAGAGTTGCCGTATTTACTGCGGTTGCCAACGGTTGTAAGAAAATAAAAGCCATTGCGATATATTCGGAGAAAGGTAATGTTACTCCGTGCGGAGCATGCAGACAGGTTTTGTCGGAATTTTCAAAGACGGCGGATGTTGTTTATAATACGGGAAAAAACAGTTTTAAAACAGTAAAAATATCAAGTTTGTTACCTAAATCTTTTAGTGGAAAAACATTAAAAAAATGAAAATAAAAAACATATTGTTTTGTTTGTTTTTAATGCTTTTGCCTGCGATTTGTTTAGGACAAAATTTTGTTTTAACCAAAGTTTCCGGTGATAAACAACTTGCCGTTAGAGGAACCGAAATAAAAAATGAGCTTGTTGTTCGTTTAACGGACAACGAACAAAATCCGGTTGCTAATGCAAAAGTTGATTTTATAATAGCAGACGGCAGTTCCGAAACAATTCAAAAAAGACAAGTTCTTACAGATGAACGCGGATATGCAAAATCAAAAATTTTTATAAATAAAAAAACAGAAGATAAGCTGACGATTGTTGCTGATGTTGTTGATTTTTTATCTGTCCCTGTTTATTTTAACGTTTCAATATTAAGTAAAAGTTGGATATTCATAATGGTTGCAACAATGTTGGGCGGAGCGGCTCTTCTTCTTTTCGGAATGTTTAAAGTTAATTCCGCTTTTCAACAGATTGCAGGACAAAATATCAGAGCAATTCTTACAAAGTTTACCAACACGAGATTAAAAGGCTTTTTTACAGGCTTTATTGTAACGGGAATAAATCAGTCGAGTACTGCAACACTGTTACTGCAAATTACACTCACAAGTGCCGGTGTAATGACATTCTTTCAGGCGATGTCTGTTACAATAGGTGCTTCTGTTGGTTCTACCGTTACGGGACAACTTGTAGCTTTTAAACTTGTTGACTATGCATTAATAATTACAGCTGTCGGATACTTTTTGTCTTTCTTCTCAAAAAAAAGAAAAATAATAGAAATCGGTGATGCCATTTTCGGGTTCGGTCTTTTGTTTTTCGGTATGAAACTAATGTCTGATTCAATGCTTCCGATAACATTGAACAATGAACTTTTGGCAACGATTGCCGACTTACAATCACCGTTTTGGTTAATAGTTATCGGTATAATTTTTACAATTCTTACGCAAAGCAGCGGTGCAACCGTGGGCATAATTATAGTGCTTGCATCATCGGGCATTTTATCTTTACTTCAAGGTATTTGTATTTGTTTGGGAGCACAAATAGGAACATGTTCCACTGCGATGGTTGCTTCACTCACTCAACCCAGGAGCGGCAAAAGAGTTATGCTTTGGCATTTGGGATACCAAATTTTAGGTGTGATTTTGGTTTACCCTTTTATATCTTTTGTTTATTATAAAGGGGAACTGTGTTGGACATATTTCGTTAAATATTTTACTTCAACTTTTATATTTTCAAACGATATAGCAAGACAAATAGCTATGTCTCATACATTGGTAACATTGTTTACCGCATTTATAATTTTACCGATAGTTCCTCTGCTTCATAAATTAATAATGTTTGTTTATCCGAGTTCCGCGGTTGAAAAACATTTCGGGACTGCATTTATAGACGAAAAATATATTGAAGAACCTGAAAAAGCGCTCAAATTATCTAAACAGGAAATAGAAAGATTGTCCGAAATTGTGTCGGATGTAATGAAAGATTCGATAAATGCATTAAAAACAAGACATGAAATAGTTATAGAAAAAATAAAATATAAATGTTTACAAATTTCTCATTTGGCAGATGAAATAATTCCTTATTTAACAAAAGTGGGGCAAAACGAACTTACCGAAAATCAATCTCAAAGAGAAACTATGCTTTTATATATAGTCGCGGATTTTGAGCAGATAGCAGATATTATTAACAGAAATATTATTTACATATCACAAGAAAAGATGAGAAGACATTTAAGATTTTCCGATGAAGGATTAAAAGATTTAAAGCATATGCACAATATTGTTTATACCAATTGTTCAAAAATTATAGATGCTTTTATTAAAGAAGATGAGGTCTTGGCAAGAGAAGTAAGCGACGATATAGATAAATTAAACGAAATAATGCATGAATTAAAAAGAAATCATATTGCAAGGTTGCATGCCGGTTTGCAGGAATCCATCGATACTTCCAGCCTTCATTTGGATGTATTGGATCAGTATATGAAAATCAATGAAACATTGCTTGATATTGCAATAAATATTTACGATGTTTAATCTTTAACTTTTCTCTTTCCGCAATTTGTAAATACACACAACAAATTTATATAATAATAAGATATTCTTAGGAGATATAAAATGAATATTTTATTAGCCGGCGGAGCAGGTTTTTTAGGCTCTCATTTTTGTGATTTTTTGTTGGAAAAAGGACACAGTGTTTACTGCATAGATAATTTTATTACCGGTAAAAAGGAAAACATAAAACATCTTTTGAATAATAAGAAATTTAAATTCAAAAAAATAGATATAACAAAAAAATTTTCCATAAAAGAAAAGTTTGATTGTGTAATTAATTTTGCTTCTATAGCAAGCCCTGTATTTTACTATAAATATAAAATAGAAACATTGCTTGTAGGTTCTTACGGAACATACAATTTGTTGGAACTTGCAAGAAAAAATAAAGCAAAGTTTTTAATGGCATCCACAAGTGAAGTTTACGGTGATCCGGCTTGTAATCCGCAGAAAGAAACTTATTGGGGAAATGTTAACCCTATAGGTAAAAGAAGTATGTATGATGAATCAAAAAGATTTTCCGAAGCATTGATTATGAATTATCACAGAGTTTACGACCTTGATACAAAAATGGTAAGAATTTTTAATACTTACGGGCCGAGAATGAACATGAATGACGGCAGAGTTGTTCCGCAATTTATAAATCAGGCATTAAACAATAAACCTATTACCGTTTTCGGTAAAGGAACACAAACAAGAAGCCTTTGTTATGTGTCTGACTTAATTGCCGGTATATATAAGTTGTTAATATCTAAAGAACATACTCCGGTAAATATCGGTAACCCTCATGAATTGACGGTAAAAGAGATAGCCAAAACAATAATAAAATTAACAAACAGCAAATCCAAAATAATATATAAGCCGTTGCCGGAAGACGATCCTAAAAAAAGAAGACCGGATATTTCAAAAGCAAAAAAGATATTAAAGTGGGAACCGAAAGTGGATTTAAATCAAGGTTTATTAAAAACCATAGATTACTTTAAAAGGAGTAAAATATGAAAACAAAAGGTATTATCCTTGCCGGCGGAAAAGCTACAAGACTTTACCCTATAACTTCAACAATTTCAAAACAGTTGTTGCCTGTTTATAATAAACCCATGATATATTACCCTCTATCCGTATTGATGCTTGCGGGAATAAAAGATATTTTAATAATTTCAAATTCTTCCACGTTACCCAGACTAAAAGATTTATTCGGTAACGGTAACAATTTAGGTATAAATATTTCTTATGCCGAACAAGAAAAGCCCAACGGACTTGCCGAAGCATTTATTATCGGTGAAAAGTTTATCGGTAAGGATAATGTCGCTTTAATATTGGGTGATAACATATTTTTCGGTCACGGATTTTCGGATATTTTAGATAAAGCAAAAAACAGAAAGAACGGTGCAACAATTTTCGGTTATTATGTTGAAGATCCCTGCAGATACGGAATAGTGGAACTTGATAAAAATAAAAAGCCCATATCTATCATAGAAAAGCCGAAAAAAACGAAATCCAATTGGGCAGTTCCGGGATTATATTTTTATGATAATTCCGTAATAAAAATAGCCAAAAGTATAAAACCTTCGGCAAGAGGGGAACTTGAAATAACGGATGTAAACAAAATTTATTTAAAAAATAAAAAGTTATCCGTAGAACTTTTGGACAGAGGTTTTGCTTGGCTTGACGCAGGAACATACGATTCGTTGTTAGATTCTTCTTTATTTATAAGAACCATAGAACAAAGACAGGGAATAATGGTAGGTTGTTTGGAAGAAATAGCATATAAAAGAGGTTTTATAAACAAAAAACAATTGTTGGAAAGAGCAAAACAATTAAATTCCGTATACACAAAATATTTGGTAAAAGTTGCAAATGAAAAATATTAAATTTTATATAGAAACTATCGGTTGTCAAATGAATGTGAACGATTCCGATAAAATGGCGGAGATTTTATCGGAAAGAGGTTGTTTTCGCACGGAAGATATGTCGCAAGCCGATATTGTTATTGTTAATACTTGTTCGGTAAGATTTTCCGCGGAACATAAAGCATATTCGTTGCTTGGAAGACTAAAAGAACAAAAAGATGTAAATCCTAATTTGATTATAGGTGTTGCGGGTTGTATGGCTCAATATGCCGCAAAAGAAATAAAAACAAGATGTAAATTTGTAGATTTTGTTTTAGGTGCAAGAGATATAGATTTATTTTGCGAAACTATAAGTAAATATGTTCCCGATAATAAAGAAATAAATCAAAACAGAAACGAAAACAGTGAAGTGTTCAGATATATAACGATAATGAGAGGATGCAGCAATTTTTGTTCTTATTGTATAGTCCCTTATGTCAGAGGTCCGGAAGTAAGTATAGATTATAACGAGATATTGAAAGAAGTAAATAAAGCTTGTGATGACGGTATAAAAGAAATAATTTTGTTGGGACAAAATGTTAATTCCTACAACTATAACGGTGTAAATTTTACTCAATTGTTACAAAAAATATCCGAGAGAGACAAAGTTAAAAGAATAAGATTTATGACAAATCATCCGAAAGATTTGTCGGATGAACTTATAGATGAGATAGCAACAAACACAAAAATTTGCAGACATATTCATTTGCCGTTGCAGTCGGGTTCTAACAATATTTTAAAAGCAATGAACAGAAAATATACTTATGAACAATATAAAACTTTGTACGAAAAAATAAAAAATAAAATACCTGATATAAATATTACTAGTGATATTATAATAGGTTTTCCGGGAGAAACGGATAAAGATTTTCAAGATACTTTTAATGCTTCAAGACAATTACAATTCGGAGGACTTTTTATATTTAAATATTCACCGAGGCCCAAGACTCTTGCAGCAAAATTAAAAAATACGGTTTCTTTGGAAACAATAAAAGAAAGACACAGCCTTTTACTTGAAGATTCTAACATTATTTCTAAAAAAATAAATGAAAAATATATAGATAAGACTATAGAAGTGTTGGTTGAAAGAGTTAACAATAATGTTGCGGAAGCAAGAAACAGTCAAAATATAAAAGTATTTTTTGATACGAAAGAAAATTTAAAAGGTAAGACGGTTAATGTAAAAATAACAAAAGTTTTGCCTAACAGTATGTCGGGAATTTTACAATAATGAGAGTTTTTAAATTAGTTTTAGGATTATGCTTAATATGTGTTTTAGCAATGATTTCTTACATTCTTTTTAATGTAAATAAAGCATTGAAATATTATCCGATAATCGAACAGTACAGTCAACAATACAATGTGGATCCGTTGTTTATAACATCAATTATAAAAGTGGAATCGAATTTTAATCCCGATGCAAAATCTAAAAAAGGTGCAATCGGTTTAATGCAAATAATGCCTCCGACCGCAAAAGAAATTGCAGGAAAATATTTTAGTGTCACTGATTTCAATGAACAACAATTATATGATGCCGACTTTAATATAAAAATCGGTGTTTGTTATGTAAAAATATTGTCGGATATGTTTAACAGTAACGCGAATTTGGTTTTGGCTTCTTATAACGCGGGCCTGGGAAATGTTCAAAAGTGGCAGCAGGAAAATCCGATTATCGAATATGATTCCGAAGAAATGCCTTTTAAAGAAACCAAACACTATGTTTCAAGAATCAGTAAAATATATGGTGTACTTAAATATTTTAACAAAAGGTAGAACATGGCAACAAAAAAAGATGTAAATCAAGTTACTCCTTTAATGCAACAGTATCTGGATATTAAGGCAAATTATCCGGATGTGATACTGTTTTTCAGATTGGGAGATTTTTATGAAATGTTTGGTGATGATGCAATAAAGGCTCACAAAATATTGGAAGTTATACTCACAAAAAGGCAAACAACTCCGATGTGCGGAGTACCTTACCATTCGGTAAATAATTATATCAGAAAACTTGTAAAAGCAGGTTTTAAAATAGCGATTTGCGAACAGCTTGAAGATCCGGCATCGGTAAAAGGTATAGTAAAAAGAGGAGTTGTCAGAGTTATAACTCCCGGAACAATTTTGGAAGATAATTTGTTGGATTCCAAACAGAACAACTTTTTGATGTCTGTAATTGTGGATGCTTTAGACAAAAATGTAGCAATTGCAGTAAGCGATATTTCTACCGGAGACTTTTTTACATACAGGTCAACGTTATCTAATTTGGAAAACGAAATTACAAAATATAAACCCAACGAAATAATTATACCTCAAAAAGATTGCGCAAACGAAAAACTTCAAACAATATTACAAAAATTTGAAATATTAGCTTCACCGGTAAAAGATATTTATACTGATAGCGGTTATTGTGAAAGCTTTATAAAGAAAACTTTAAATGTTCAATCATTGGCACACTTTAACATTGCGGATAAACCCGACATTATTTCGGCTGTAGGAACTGTTTTTGTTTATATTCAAGAAAATCAACCGCAAACAATTTCCATATTACAGAATATAAAATATATAGAAAATAACGATTTTATGGTATTGGATTCCGTAGCTATAAGAAATTTGGAAATATTAAGATCGTTGTCTACTCTAAAACAAGAAGGTTCGTTGCTTGATGCTATAGATTCTACTGTTACGCCGATGGGCGCAAGACTGTTAAGAAATTGGTTGATAAAACCGTTATTGAATATTTCGGAAATCGAAAACAGGCAAAATAACACAAAAGTGTTTGTTGAAAATACATCGTTAAAAGAAGAACTCAGACAAGATTTAAAATCTGTTTGTGATTTGGACAGGATTGTATCAAGAATTGTTAGCGGCGGTGCTCATCCCAAAGAAATGTTGGCTTTAAAAGATTCTTTGGTAATAATAAATAATATCTTACAAAAGTTGGAAAAAGAAGCCTCTTTTAAGACCAATATTGATACAAGTGTTGCTTTAAACATTATAAACAAAATAGAAAGTTATATAAATCCGGAAGCGCCAATACTTTTAAAAGACGGTAACGTAATAAAAAGCGGAGTATCGAAAGATTTAGACGATTACAGACTTTTAAGTAAAGATGCAAAAAAATATATATCCGATTTGGAAGTAAAGGAAAAAGAAAAAACAGGAATAAACACTTTGAAAATCGGTTACACTTCCGTTTTCGGTTATTACATAGATGTAACGAAATCCAATGTTCATTTGGTGCCTGCCGAATATATAAGAAAACAGACACTTACAAATTCGGAAAGATACATAACCCAAGAACTAAAAACTCTTGAAGAAAAAATAATTTCCGCACAAGACAAAATTATAAAATTGGAAACGGAAATTTTTGTTTCGTTAAGGCAGGAAATAGCGACATATTCCAACTACATATTGAACTTGTCGGCAATGATAGCCGAACTTGATATATTCTTGTCTTTTGCCGATAATGCAATAAGGTTCAACTATTGTTGTCCTAAAGTTTCGGACAGCAAAAATTTGATCTTAAAAGATGCAAGACATCCGGTAGTTGAACAAATTTTAAAAAGTGGTAACTTTGTTGCAAACGATGTAAATTTAAACGATACAAGTGAACGTGTTATGATTATAACCGGTCCTAATATGTCAGGTAAATCGACATATTTAAGACAAACGGCATTAATAGTGATAATGGCTCAAATAGGTTCTTTTGTACCTTGCAGTTATGCCGAAATAGGTATAGTAGACAGAATATTTACAAGAATCGGTGCAGGTGACAATTTGGCGGGCGGGGAATCTACATTTATGGTGGAAATGTCTGAAACAGCAAATATTTTGAATCAATATACGGACAGAAGTTTAATAATACTTGATGAAGTCGGCAGGGGAACATCCACTTACGACGGTATGTCTATTGCTTGGGCAATAATAGAATCATTTTCGGATATGTCCAACAAAAATAATGCAGGTGCAAAAGTTTTGTTTGCAACACATTATTTTGAACTTACATCGCTTGCAAATAAAAACGGTATAATAAACAAAAGTGTGGATGTTAAAGAGTGGAACGGTAATGTTATATTTTTGCATAAAATAGTTGATGGTGCTGCGGACAAATCTTACGGAATACACGTTGCAAAAATTGCGGGACTTCCGTACAAAGTAACAAAAAGAGCTTACGAAATATTGAACGGTTTGGAAAAAAATCTTCACAAAAATTTTTCTAAATTCGAAAATGAAATTCAGCAGCCGACCCTTTTTACTTCAATTGAGCCTGAAATTTTGATAGAATTAAGTAAGTTAGATGTAGATAGTTTAAGACCGATAGATGCATTGAAGTTGTTGTCCGAATGGAAAGAAAAATATAAAAAGTAGTACCGGAGGCTATATGTTGAATAGAAGAAAATATTCAAGACTTCCTGTAATAAAAAATGTAGCAAAAGAAATTTTCATATCTACGGATAAAGGCTATTTTCAAGGTTTAATAATTAATTTGTCGGCAGGCGGTTTATTGTTATTGATGTATGCCGATTTAGCGGTAGGCACAAATGTTTGTCTTTTGTTTGACTATCCTCCTTTGGAAACCGAACCCATTTTCGGTGAAGTTATAAGATCAACAAAAACAAAAGCTCTTGTAAGAGAAGTTGCAATAAAATTTACAAGTATTACCACGATAGATGCAAAAAAAATAAACAGACTTGCAATTGATTATATAGACTGTGAAAATAAGATAATGCTCGGTGCTTTGGATGTTTGCAGAAAGGAATGCAGTTATTATAATTTATGCGAAAAAAAGTTAAAGATAAAATAAAATGGCAATAAAGATTTTAGATGAGAATACTATAAACAAAATTTCCGCCGGAGAAGTGGTGGAAAGACCTTTAAATGTCGTAAAAGAGTTGGTGGAAAATGCTCTTGATGCAAACGCTACAACGGTATCGGTAGAAATAGAAAAGTCAGGTAAAAAGTTTATTTCAGTTTGCGATAACGGTTGCGGAATGAATAAAGACGATTTACAGATGTCTGTTTGTCGTCATGCAACAAACAAAATAACAAACTTTGATGACCTTTCAAACACTTTTTCGTTGGGCTTTAGAGGAGAAGCTCTGCCTTCCATTGCTTCAATTTCAATGTTTACAATAAAGACTCAGCAACAAGGTCAAAATTCCGGTTGGCAGCTTTCCATGAACGGGGAATCAAAACCTGAAATTCAGCCTTGGGCGGGAGCTTACGGAACAACAGTTGAAGTAAGAAATTTGTTCTTCAATACCCCTGCAAGAGAAAAGTTTTTAAAAAGCGATATAACCGAAAAAGCTAAAATTATAAGCTGCTTGGATGAAATTGCTCTTGTAAGAAACGATGTAAATTTAAAAATAGTATCAGACGGTAAAGTTGTATCCGATTATCATAAAACAGATTCAAAACTTCAAAGAATAGAAGATGTTTTAGGTAAAAATATTTCTCAAAAGTTGAAACATATTTCTTTCGGTCATCCGAAAGTTGAAATAGACGGATATATTACAACAAGACAAAATTCTTTTCCGCAAAAAAATATGCAATATTTATTTGTTAACGGAAGATGTGTAAATTATCCTAAATGGTTAATACATGCAATATATCAGGCATCCAAAGAAGCAATACCTATAGGAAGACATCCCGGAATAATATTGTTCTTGAAAACCAATCCGTCCGATATTGATATAAATGTTCATCCTACAAAAAGAGAAATAAAGTTTGTGCAGGAAAACCAAATGTATGAACTTTTTTACTCTTTTATTAAAAACTCTTTGGAATCGGATGCTCCGGCAAATATAATAAACGTTCAAAATGATTCTGTCTCTTCAAATGATATAAAAAATAATTTTATTCCGCCCGAATATAAACACAGCGGCGGTTATGGCGGTATAAAGTATCCTTCAAGACAATTTAGTGTTAAAGATTATCAGAATGTATATCAAACGCCGGTTATAAATAAAGAAGAAACAGGAATTACTTCTGTTTCGGAACCGGTAAAACTTACACAAACGGATTTATTGCAACAAGACAATTTTAAGTTTATAGGGCAAATTTTCGAAACATATATTTTGGTGGAAAAAGAAAAAAGTTTTTATATAATAGACCAGCATGCCGCACAGGAAAGAGTGAGATATGAAATGTTTTCAAATCAATTGGAACAAAACTCTTTGAAAATACAACAACTTTTAATACCGGATGTTTTTGAATTACAAAAATCAAAATCAATGTTATTAAAAAACAATTTGGACACATTTAAAAAATTGGGGTTTGATGTTGAAGAGTTCGGTGATAACAGTTTCAGGTTAACCGCATATCCGGCGCTATTGGGAAATAATGTTAACTTTATTGAAATAATAGATGTTTTGGTTGGTTTTTTGGAAGAAGAAAAAACTACCGATGTTGAACAGATAAAAGAAAAAATTATAAGAGCTTCCTGCAGAACAAGCATTAAAGCTGGGGACAAAATTTACGAACAACAGGCAAAAGCTTTATTAAGAGAACTCTTTGCTTGTAAAATGCCTTGGACATGTCCTCACGGAAGACCTACCGTTTACACATTAACTCTGTCCGATTTGGAAAAATTCTTTAAGAGAATTTAATACGACAATGTATAATTTATAATGTACAATGTATAATTAACGACAAAAAACTGCAATTATTGTCGTTAAACTATAAGCTATAAGCTTTAAGCAAAAAAATAGCAGGTATTTTTTTAATACCTGCTATTTTTTATTAATCTATAAAATAAAACTTTCGTTTTATTTTATCAACATACTTGTAAATGATCTAACTACAAATATGATTGAAATTACAAAGAATATTGCTGCACAAACGATATGTGCTACAGGGTTTGTTAAAGTTAATGCAAGTTCCAAAGCCAACAAACCGAACAAAGTTGTAAACTTAATAATCGGGTTCAAAGCTACTGAAGAAGTATCTTTGAAAGGATCTCCGACCGTATCACCTACAACTGTTGCTTTGTGAAGTTCGGAACCTTTTTCTCTCATATCAACTTCAACGATTTTCTTTGCATTATCCCATGCACCGCCGGCATTTGCCATAAATATTGCTTGGAACAAACCGAACAATGCTATGGATATCAAATAACCTATAAAGAAGTAAGGTTCGATAAATGCAAAAGCTATTGTTGAGAAGAATATAACCAAGAACAAGTTCCACATACCTTTTTGAGCATATTGTGTACAAATCTTAACAACTTCTTTACTTTGTTCTGTAGAAGCTTTTGTTACTCCGTCAAGTTTAATGTTACCTTTAATATATTCAACTGCTTTATAAGCCCCGCTTGTAACAGCATGGTTGGATGCACCGGTAAACCAGTAAATTACTGCACCGCCTGCAATCAAACCTAACAAGAAAGGAGCATGTAACAATGATAATGAAGAAGCTACTGCACTTTCTCCGTTTGCTGCCATCAATGTAAATATAATGGAGAATATCATGGTTGTTGCACCAACAACTGCAGTACCTATTAATACGGGTTTTGCTGTTGCTTTAAATGTGTTTCCTGCACCGTCATTTTCTTCCAATGTTATTTTGGATTTATCAAAATTCGGCTCGAAACCGAAATCTTTCTTTATTTCTTCTTTAATGTTAGGAACATTTTCTATTAAAGAAAGTTCATAAACAGATTGTGCATTATCTGTAACAGGTCCGTAAGAGTCAACAGCTATTGTTACAGGTCCCATACCTAAGAATCCGAAAGCTACAAGACCGAAAGCAAATACTGCAGGGTGTCCCATAATATCAAATCCCGATAAAGAGCTTATTCCGTAAGCTATTGCCATAAGGAATATTATAACCATACCCATCCAATAACCGCTGAAATTACCTGATGTTAAACCTGCCAAAATATTTAATGAAGCACCGCCGTTCTTTGAAGAATTAACAACATTCTTAACAAAAGAACTTGACGTTGATGTAAATATTTTTACAACTTCGGGAATTACGGCACCTGCTATTGTTCCGCAGGTAATAATTACTGAAAGTTTCCACCAAAGTCCGTTTGCCAAATCTCCGATTATGAGGTTAGAAACTACAAAAGTTAATGCTATGGAAACGAAAGATGTGATCCAAACTAATGAAGTTAAAGGAGCTTCAAAGTTCATTTTATCTGCATTACCGTATTTTGATTTTGCAATTATTCCGTTTATCCAATAAGAAACAGCACTTGCAATCAACATTATAAGTCTCATTACGAATATCCAAACAAGAAGTTTAACCTGGTTTACAGGATCTTTAACTGCAAGTATAACAAATGTTACCAAAGCAACACCGGTAACACCGTAAGTTTCGAAACCGTCTGCTGTAGGTCCTACGGAATCACCTGCGTTATCACCTGTACAATCTGCGATAACTCCGGGGTTTCTGGCATCATCTTCTTTAATATTGAAAACGATTTTCATCAAATCCGAACCGATATCTGCGATTTTTGTAAAAATACCGCCGGCAATTCTAAGAACCGAAGCACCCAAAGATTCACCGATTGCAAAACCGATAAAGCAAGGTCCTGCTAATTCTCTCGGAACAAATACCAAGATTATAAGCATAACAAAAAGTTCTATACTTATAAGTAACATACCGATAGACATACCGGATTTTAAAGGAATTGCAAATGTTGGGAAAGGTTTACCTTTTAAACTTGCAAATGCTGCTCTTGAGTTTGCGAATGTGTTAATTCTCATACCAAACCATGCAACGGCATAACTTCCCAAAATACCTATAATACTGCAAAGAATAATTATTGCGATTTTAGCAAACGTAAAACCGGTGTTTGCAAAATAAACAGCTATTATTATAGCAAGCAAACATTCCAATATGATAATGAATTTACCTTGTGTTATAAGGTATGTTTTGCAAGTTTCATATATTAATTCAGAAACTTCCAACATAGATTTGTGAACCGGTAAATTTTTGATTGATTTGTACTGAACAAAACCGAAAATCAAACCGAAAACACACACTAAAAGACCAACGGTTAACAATGCCGAACCGCTGATTCCGCCCAAAAACGAAACCGATGACAAGTCGGGCAATACAAGATTTGCTTCACTTGCAAAACTTGGAACACTTGCCATAGCCACTGCAAATACTGCTAACAACAAACTTCTTACTTTGGCTAACATCTTTGCTACTCTCCTTTTTTGGGAAATACTCAATATTTCCGCTATTTTATATATATACTACATAATATACGTATGTAAAATACAAAATTTTGCTAAAGATTATATTATTTTAAGTATTTGTTGTCAATTTGGATTTTACGGGCTTTCTCCCGATATTATGTAAAAAATAAAAACAGATGAAATATTTTCATCTGTTTTAAAAATAAATTATATAAAAGTTCTTTAATTCTTGGTGGAGGTGGCGGGAATTGAACCCGCGTCCGAAAAAGTTTCAGTAAGAGTACTACAAGTTTAGTCCGGAAAGATTTATCTCGTTTATAAAACTATTACCGGACGGAATTGTTTTATAAACCAGTCCCGTTAGAATTTCATGCTAGCTTGACGGAACAAGCAAATTAACACTAACCTGCTCTTGTCGGTTTATCCTAATAGCAGGTGTCAAAGGTAAACCGTAGCTGAGTTAAGCAGCTATAGGCATGAATGCCGGAACCATAGGTTTCAACATCATGTTAGGAACGATTTGTTTGTCGTTTCTTTTTCGGTCGATTAGTAACCGAGCCATCGACCAACTCGGACTTGCACTCTTTACATCTTTCATTCCCGTCGAACCCAACTCACCCCCAAATGTTATGAGTTGTTGTTTCGTTTGTTTTTAAAGAACTCTTTTATTATTTTAGCACAATCCTGTTCTAAAAGTCCACTATATATTTTTATTTTGTGATTTGTTTTTGCTTTTGAAATATCTACAATACTTCCGCAAGCACCTGCTTTAATATCTTTCGCACCGAAATATAAATTTTTTATTCTTGCAAGAATTAATGCACCCATACACATCGAACAAGGTTCTATGGTAACATATATGGAACAATCATTTAATCTGTAATTGTTTAGTTTTTTACAGGCTTTTCTTATTGCAACAATTTCGGCATGAGCGGTGGTATCTTTTAATGTTATACTTTTATTATAACCTCTGGCAATAATTTTGTTATCTTTTACAATAACGGCACCTACAGGCACTTCATCTTTTTCTTGTGCGGTTTTGGCACATTTTAATGCTTGCTGCATAAAATAAATATCTTGCTCTGTCCACTTTATATCATTACTCATCGTAAAGTCCTGTTTTGTTGTCATCCCGTACTTGATACGAGATCTCGTAGTTTGTCGTTAATTATAAATTGCTTTCTATGTGTGGAATAAGCAATTCTCTTATGTTTTGCGGAATTCTTGTCGGCTTAAAAGCGTAATTTACCAACGGATGTTTTGTAAAACCTGTAACCAATAACTTGTCATTACATTTTACTTTATAACTGAAAGTGACAGTTACGTGCTTAAGTTCCGATATTGTTGTTTCAACCGTTATAAAGTCATCATAGTGTGCAGGAGCGTGATAGTTACATTGTGCGCTTACTACCGGAAAATAAAAACCCTGTTTTTCCATTTCATCATAAGTGTATCCTATTTGTCTCATAAGTTCCGTTCTGCCCATCTCAAAATATTTTAAATAATTTGAGTGGTAAACTACACCCATTTTATCGGTGTCTGCATAAGGTATTCTGTAATCAAATTTGTTCATTTTAGTACTCCAATATAAATAATTTATCAAATCAATAATTTAAAATTTTTAAAATAAAAGATTTATTAAAAATTTGTAATTATCTGCACTTGTTATGGCATAAAAAGCTGCTGCTTTTTTACAAAATAATAAAGATATATTTATAAACATCGAATATGCAAAAAAGATAATAAACAAAAAATTGAGAGTTTTTTTTAAATTTTTATCATCAACATAATTGATATAAAATATAAAAATTATTAAAGATAAAATATTTATTAAAGATAAATATTCTACCATATATCTTGTTATCATTCCAATAAAACTTGTGACAATGATACTAATGATAATCATTATTATCATTATGAATAATAAGGTAAAAATTTTAATATCATGTTTATAAAGTTTTTTAAGAAAAATAGGTAAAAAAATTAACATATAACTAAGAGGATAAGACCAAATAAAACCAACGATTTCATCATTTCCAAGACTATGTCCAACTGTTGGAGATAAAGAAAAAAAGGTTTTATCATCTATTAGAGGTAAATGGAAAAAGTTATTACATAATCCTTTCAAAAGATCTTGTAAATTTATGAAATAATCATATTGATTCAATGGATTTAGTTGATATTTCCAACCAAATTCAAAAATGGAGTCAAATCTCAGATAATTATATAAGGCAATTATTGTTCCATACAATAAACAAGGTATTAAAAAATAGAGAATAGAAACAATAATTTGATTAATACTTTCTGTCTCTTTGTAAGTTAGCCAAATAATAGCAATAAAAAATATTGGAATAAATAAAACATAGTAAGGCCTTGCACCAACAGAAAGACATAGTGTAAAAGATAAGCAGAAGAGAAGAATGTATTTGTTAGACTTTGTTTGTGCATACATGTAATTATAAAAAATATAAATAGACAATAAAAGTAAGAATATTGCTGTTGTAATAGCAACTTCATAAATAGAAGACTTGATAACTAAAAATGGCAATAAATTACAAAAACCAGTAATAAATATACAAAGAACTAAAATGTTCGGTGGAATATTCTGTATAACAGTTATTCTATCAGAAATCTTTTTAATAATAATTAATGAAAATAAAAAAATAAAGCAAGATAATATTAAAACTAACAATTTATCCGTTAAATATAGATTAGTAATTAAATTAAAAGGGAGATAAAAAAGAAGTACTGGAGTAATTCCAAAATATAGATATAATTTCCCCTTGTAGTAACTTGTATCAAATAAAGAAGGAATGTTTTTGAAATTTTTATAAGATATCTGATAATTTTTATATAGATTAGGATCTTTTGATAATAAGTTTTCATTGTCTTCGCAGATATATAATTTATAATTTTTCAATGATTTAACAATGAGATTGTAGTAATTAACACAAGAGTGGTAGCATAACAGTTTCTCGCTTGGATACAAATTGTTTATGTGGTAAAAATGCTTTGTTATCATAAAATAAGAAGAAAAGACAAAAAATAAAGAGATAAAGAAAAAAAGATTTCCCTTCTTCGGTACAAGATTTGCTAGTATTGAAAATAGAATGATAAGAAAAATAATAGAAAAAAGTTTCATTTGAAAATTTTTAAACCAAATTCATAGTATTTCATGCCGATAGGGGCTCCATATTCGTTTGTTTGCCAATCTATAACTCTGCGGTATGAGAGGTAACCGAAAATCAAAAAAAGACTCAAGCAAAGAAATAAAACAATGGTTTTAATATTTTTAATTTTAAGCCAATAGATGTATATTATACATTTTGCACAAATAAAAAATAATCCTATGTATGGAATATATGTGTATCTATCAGCTACAGCAAAATCTCCCGTTATGAAAATTCCACTTGCTGGCAACATAGATACTAAAAAAAAAGTAAATCCATAAGCAAAAATTTTAGTTCGTTTCCTCAATAAAATACAACAATAAAATAATATATACAATATAGATGGTGAGTATAGAATATACTTTGGGATTTCCGTTTGCATATCATAAAAATAAGGATACATGCAATATAACTTTATTGGTAAGAAAAATTTATCTAAATAAAATAAAATATTAAAATGTGCATTTATAAAATTTGTAAAGTGACCAAACAAATTGAAAAAATACTCTGTTGCGAATTCTTGAGGATAATGTGTTTTTAATGCAATTAGACTAAAAAATATTGCGATAATTATGTAAATAGAATAAGTTTTCTTTATTTTTATACTTTCGTTTAAATATGAGTCTACTAACATTAATATGACGGGCAATGTTATGGCCATTGCTTTAGAACAGCATGATAGAAAAAAAAGTAAAATGGATAGGATAAGGTAAGTTTTTTTATTATCATATTGTGCCTTTATATAAAAGAATAAAGAGGATAAATAAAAAAAAGCATATAGTAAATCTTTTCTTGCACTTATCCAACATACGACTTCAGTTCTTGTTGGGTGAATAGCAAAAAGAGCCGCGGTTAGAAAAGAAAGCCAAAAAGAGTTTGACAATTTAAAGAGAATTAAAAAAACAAGGATAATATTCAATACGTGTAGTAGAATATTGTCAAAATGAAAAATGGCTGGAACAAATCCAAAAAGTGTTATTTCAAAACTATAAGATAAGGTTACTAAAGGATGATACAAGCCTTCATTGATATAAAAGAAATTTTGATATATATACTTGCAAGATAATTCTTTTAGAGCACCGGAATACGATTTCAACATAACCCAATCATCAGTAAAGGCATATCCGGCATTTAATATAGGGATGAAAATAAGGAATGTTGCAAAAATAAAAGAAAAAAATAATAATATTTGATGTTTTTTTAAGTTTTTCATTTTTTTTGTATTGAAAATCTTTAGTTTTTATATTATACTAAAAAAAAAGAGAAAAGTTGGATAGAAATAGAATAAAATCAATTTTTACAAAAATTTCACAAATTGTTCTAAACTTTTTTTAAATAAAAAACTATAATAGTAGCAGAAAAGTTGGAGTTAAATTTATTTTAGGAGGTGTGGCCATGAACAAAAAAATTATGTCTTTTGTCTTGGCAATGGTTTTAAGTGTAGGTCTTGGCAGTGCAGTGTTTGGCAGTTATTCGTACTCTTCGTATGTAGATAGTTTTAATGAAGAGCATAACGGTAATACTTATACCGTTAACATTAATGATGCACATGATGTTTTAGGTGGAAATTTGACAGCAGTTTTTGGGTACTATGCTGGAAGTATTGTCGATATCAAAGGAGCAGATGGTTCTTTTACTCTCTATGATAGTTATGGACCGAGATTTTCTGCAAGTAACAAGGGTGATATTTGGCAAGTTACAGGTGTTGAATTGAGAACGTCTGATCTTGCAGAAATGGAGAAATATGATAGTGCTGAGGCTTTCTTTGCAACAATGGGATTTGATGTTTCTATGGTTGATATGAACGATACTGATTCTAATGGTCAACCAAAAGGAACAGGTACATCGATAACAAAAGAGTGGTGGTCTGCAGTGAAAAATGCATTGTCTAAAGGAGCAAATCATTCTGTAAGTATTTCTGCAGGAACATCTGTGACTGGTCCGATGGCAACGATTTCAGAGAATGGGAAAAGAATGCAGACTATTCAGTCAAATGCTGATTCTAACAGTGGAATTAAGACTATAGCTCAATATTATTATGATAGTAATGGATTTATGACTGGTTATGCTGAAAATGCATCGGAAGCTGTTAAGAGTGAAGATGGCACTACTACATATAAAGATCGTATGAATTATACTGCGATAACATATAATAAAAATGGTGTCATGACAGAAACAACTTACAAATTGTTTGACTGGACAAATAATCCATCTGCAACCGTCAATGCCGGCTTGAAAAGTGGAGAAATACAAAAAGCTGGTGCTCAGAAAACCGGAAGTGTTGGTGAAATTACAAGTGTAACTAAATATTCTGCAAATAATTCTAGATTGTTGTCCATAGATTACTCGACAAACAATACAACATATTTTGCTGGAGGGCAACCAAGTTATGTTCAAAATGAAAGCGGTGTTACTATAGGTTTGTATAGTTATACAAAAAATGGTATTATGACCGCATATTTTAATGCAGAAGGATTAGATGGTAATGGCAATAAAGTTGGATCTACCACCTTGTGTGATAAATGGGGAAGACAAGTTGGAACAGTGCTCGGTGGTTTAAATGATGGTAAGAATCCTTTCAAAAATGCATCGCAAAGAAAGAAAGATTTAGCTGAAATGAACAATATTTTAAGTGGAAATTCTGCTACAGCTGCCCAATACACATATAATTCTACTACGGGTAGATATGAAGCTAAAGAAGGTACTGGTACAAGAGTGCAGAGTATAAATATTTATCCAGATCAAATACTTAATGATTCTGTTAGAACACAGAATGGTTTTATTGATATGAAATATGTTCGTAATGAGATAAAGAAAGGACATCTTAATAATATCCTTAAAAACAATTTGAGTGGTTTTGGATATACTACTAAAGATTTGAAAAATATGTTGCTATATGCTCAAGGCGGAAGTTCTCCTATTGCATCTACACAAATTCAACATTCTACTTGGGATGGAGACAATATACCTGGTAAAGATGGTGTAACCGGATCATCTGATTATAGCCAAGCAACTACATCATCTAAAACTCAAAAATCTAAATCAAGTTTTGGTTCTCATACTTATGGGAGTTTGTATAAAACAGATACCAAGACAACGGCAGCTGGTATTACATATAATAATACAATATACTTCGGTGGTGCACAGGCATATCAAACGAAACATTGTGTAGTAACACAAGTTTATGAAAGTACGACACAATGGTATGAGCAGGATCCTGCCGTTAGGGGAACATATCAGGGAACCGTTGATATTAATGGTAAAACTTATGTTAAAGTTAGTGCAAGTGAAGTGAATATTATGGATGGAAACGGATTCCAAGCTGCTGATGGTGAAACCGTATTGGTTGATATCGATTCTTTAGATGAAGATACAAAGAATCAAATAATGAATATGAAAGAAGGCGATGAAATAATGTTTATGGGTGATGTTAGACAATCTGCAGATGGAAAATCTTTCACTATGGCAGTAAATACTGAATATAGTGGTGGTGTTGCTATGGGTGATAATATTTCTAAGATGAGAGAAGCTATACAGAATGAAAGTTTAGATTGGGTAAAACAGAATACTGCAATAAATTCAGCTTTGATAGGTGATCAGAATATTGGTGGAGATTGGAAATCTGGTTGGAATATATTGGTTAATGGTGGTAAAAAAGATCCGAAAGATCATATTCCTGCAGATGATATGCCAGTGTTGTTTTAGTTGATGTTATGATGTAATTTATAAAAATATCCTGCATAGAAATATGCAGGATATTTTTTATGCCGCTGATATATTAATAAGAGTTTTATTATATAGGACTGCATATACCAATTTAGTTGCAGACTAAGAAAATTTTAATAGTTGTAATAAAAAAGAGTGTTTTATATCGTTATATTATTATTATTATTATTATTATTATTTCAAAATAAAATTATGTTTCTAAAATTTTATAGAATTATAATTGTATTTTGTTTGAGAATAAAATTAGTATTTTTTTATTGAAAAAAAGTTTTTTTAGTGTTATAATATAACGAAGTAAATACGTGTAAAAATTTTTAAAATATAAAGGGGAAAGTTCTATGGAAAAAACTAACAAAAATGCTAAGTGGATTGTCATTGGAAGTATCATATTTATCTTGGCGATTCTTATTGCTGTTTGTCCGATTTTAGTAACGAAATATATGAGAGCAAAATGGCAAGATGGACCTAGGTATAAAGTTTCAACTTTGTTAATGAATGTATCCGGTAAATTAAATATTTCTAATGATAACAAATATTATGTTAAAGGTGATAATGGATTGTTTTATGTTTTAGAAAATATAGAACAAGATTATTCCGAAAAAATAAATTCACAATGTGATGTTATAGGAAGTTTCAGACAAGCAATAAATAATGAGACTGTGGATGGAAATCCTGTAAGATTATTTATTAGTGTTCAAAAAATAGATTTCCCTGACAATGAAAATCTTGAGGTTGAAAATATAGAGGAAGAGTCTAATGATGAAAATAAAGAAGCTTTAGCTAAAGAAAAAGCTTTGCAGAAGGCAAAATTAAGATTAGCAGTAAATGTGGGACTTGAAAAATCAATATTGTTTGATGTAATAAAAGGAAATGTATCCTCTGTTAACAGAAAAGACATGAAAGGTGAGGATTTTGTTGCTCTTGTTTTAAAAGATGATTTTGGTGACAGCTATATGTTGTATAAAAAAGGTAAAGATTTGTCTTCATTGCAGGATAAAAGAATTATAGTTTTAGGTAGAGAAATAATTCCTCCAAGTAATTTCCCGCTGATTGTTGATGAAACAACTTTTGAAATTTATGAAGTTTATGATTTAGATTTTAATAAATTGATATAATTTTTTACAAAAATTTTACAATTTTTTCGACGAAATTTTATATATATTTACTATAATTAGTATAGGAAAAAAAGGAGGTATTTTATGAAGAAAATACAAGTTTTGATAATATCGCTTTTATTTCTTATAACTAATAATATACAAGCATCATTTTTACAAGGACCAAATCCATATTCCTTCGGTCCTGAGGGAAGAACAGTTTCCGACTTAAGAGATTTTGCAAAACCCAAACAAATGGCAAGAATTTTACCTAACAGACCTGTTGTTGCAACTGATTCCAGCGGTAGTAGAGTTTATTATACTCCCGATGGTAAATTGGCATTGAGTATTGGAAAAGACGGTTCGATGTCTTTTTCTTTAGGTGGAATAAACAAAAGTTATAATTCTGATGGAGAGTTTTCAGGTATGTCGAAAACTATTAAGGGAAGTGGTTTGTTGCAAGAGGTTTATGATAAAGAAGAGAGGCTTATAGGTTATAAAACATTAAATGGAGATGGAAAGGTATCGAGAACCTACGATAAAGATAAAAATTTAACTGCGACATATGTTTATACAGGTCAAGGAGCAAAGCTTGATTATGTTCAGAATGAAATGACCGGCGGAAGATCTTATTATGACGAGTATGGAAGAAATAAAGTTGATGTTGATTTCAACGGATATATTCAAAGGACTTATTTGTATGCAGATGTTGAATATACGGTAGATGAAAGTGATGTTACAAGAAAAACTTTGAAAACCACAAAAACAAAAGAGAATCCGACAAATACCGGTTTATTGTCATCAGTTAGAGATTATAACCATAATATGTATTCTACAAATGATGGAAAAGTTGATATTAATCCTTTGGCTTTTAATGAAACTTTTTTTGATTTGGAAGGGAAAACTCAGTATATTAAAAATACTGACGGATATATTACAAGAGAATATTTTTATAAACAAGATGATAAAGGAAACAAAATTATAGATTATCATTTGGATAATTTGACAAAAAATAAAACTTATTATGATGAACATGGAACAGCTTCATATACGGTTAATGATCAAAATGCTGTTATTACAAGATATTTTGATGGTTATACTGTTAATGTTCAGTCGGATGGAGCTTATTCCGAAGTAACAAAATATGATATAGATGGTAAAGAATTGTATACTACTTTAAAAAATATAGATTACAACGACGATGGAACAATTAATAAAGTTATGGATGAAGAAGACGATGTTTGGCAAGAATATCATTATACTAAGGATAATGACGGTAACAAAATTATAGATTATGTAATTAATTATTCGGATAATGAATTCGGTAATAAACAAACATATACATGGTATGAAAACGGTAAGCCTATGTATGTTACGATAACATCGGAAAGACCAACGGATGATAAATCTGTAAATATTGTTAAAGATTTTAGTTGGAATGGAGATACTTTGGTTTATACTTTTGACAGAAAGACCGAAACTACACAGTGGTATAATATGGATAAAGATTTGGTATATGAAAGTTTAAATGAAAGAGTAATCTCAAAAAATATTTATAGTAAAGGTCAATTGGTTGGAAAGTGGGATGCCCAAAAAGGTGAGACTACTATTTTTATAAATGAAAGATCTTGGATATCTGTAGTTTCTGATTATGAACCTACGGCAGATATGGTTACGGCTTTGATTGCTCATTCAGCTGAAATAGACAATGCAATTTCAAAACATGAAGAAGAAAAAGTGTTGGATAAATTGATGGATAACTTTGGTTGGAAAGCCGGTGCAGCCACAAAATTATTGACAACAGGTGGTGTTTAACCTATAATTTAAAAGAGATATTATGAAAAAAAACATAATGAAGGGTTCTATTTCTAGTGCCGGTTTGTTGCACAAGTTTTTTTCTTGTGTAATAGTTTTTTTTATGTTAATGAGCTCTATTTGTGTTGCGGAAATAAAAACAGATATTTCTTTGGTTGAAACGGCTAAAATTTCCGCGGATACATTGTTGGTTCAATTCTTTTATATCTCTACTTTGCCGTTAAATGTTATTTCTAAGATGTTTGTAAATACCGAAGAAAAAGCTCCGATAACCGCACCTGCAAGCAGTCAAAATAAAAATAATACCGCACAAAATTCAACTTCGGCAAAAGCTTCTTTCGGTTATTCAATTTTACCTAATACGATTTCTCTTTCACAAGCTATTAAAACAAAAACAGTTAAAGTTTTCACATTATTGGATAAAGTAAAAAAATCAAGAACATTTATGCATTTTGAAGTGTACAAGTTTGTCTGTATAGAAAATGCATTACTATTCGGTTTTATAATGATGTTATTATTAGCAATATTACTTACAAGAAGGAATGTTGGTAACGATAATATCGTAACAATAAAAAATAATAAATTAGCTCGGCTTATTTAGGTAAGCCGGGCTGTTTTTGTGTTTACAACACAAAAACAAGGAGAAAAAATGAATATACTTAAAAACTTTTTTAAGGGGCTTATAAACAAAGAAAGAATTGTCGATTCCTATCTTAAAACAAAAGATTGGATTGTCTCGTTGAACTTTATGAAGGTAACGGCAATAATAGTTGTTAACTGCTTTTTGTTAACGGCTGTTTACGGACAGGCTGTTGCCGGATTGTTGGAAAACAACAGAGCCACAGAGCAATTTAAACAAGTTTTTAGCGATTTTAATCTTCCTTACAGTTACGGAAAGATAACATCGGCAGATTACAGAGGTAGTGATACTGTTGTTGTTAATATCCAAGATTTGCACAGCCATGCGGAAGTTCAAAGAAATATTAATAACATAATATCGTTGTTTGATGAAAAGTATGGAGTTAAGAATATTTATCTTGAAGGTGCCTACGGAGAAGTTAGCACAAAATGGCTTACTGTAGCTAAAGATGAAAATATAAGAAATTCCGTAATGAATAAATTGTTGGAAAACGGAAGACTTACGGGTGCGGAATATTTCTCGGCGTCAAAAGGAAAAACAGAAATAATAAAAGGTTTGGAAAATAAAGAAGCTTATTTCGATAACTTAAAAAGATTCGGAACTTTAATAGATAATCAAGAAACAATATCACTTCACATTGATTCAATAAAAGATACCGTAAAACAATTACAAGAACAATATTATAACAGACAGCAGAAAAAAGTAGAAGAACTTTCTGCGGGTTATGTTTCCGGAACAATCGAGTCTAACAAATATTTTGCTTTGATGAAAAAACATGCTGAAAAGTTAGCGGTAGATATAGATAATTATCCGAACTTGTCCATGTATATGTCTTTGTTGGATAAACAAAAAGAAATTAACTATCAAAGAACAACACAAGAATTGCAATTGTTTGTTTTAAAATTAAAAGAAAACTTACCGTACAATGCATACAAAATGTTGTTAAACGAAACAAAAAATTTCTCACAAATGGATAAATTGTATGGCTACATGATAAAACTTTCAAGACAATACAATTTAGATTTATCTCAGAATTTTAAGGAATTGGAAAAATTCTTTGCATACATAGAATTAAGTCAAGCAATAAATCCTTTAGAATTGATTAAAGAAGAGCAGAATTTTAAAGATGAAATTAACAGCAGATTTTCAGAAAATAAATCAGAAGAAGAAGTTGTATTTTTAAGTAATTTTGTCAGATACTATAAAGATTATTTAACAGGCAAAATAACAACCGATGATTGCAAATACTACCAACAAAATATAGACAGATTTAAAAATGTATGGGTAAAATACATAGATAACAGAGAAATAATTGCATTGGAAGATTATGAAGCTATATCCGATACATTCTATAAAATAAACTTCGAAAGAAACAATTATTTTATGGATAATATGAAAGAAGTTCTTGATACAAATAGAATAACCGAAGTTGTTGAAGGTAACGACGAACTTCAAAAAACAATGAATTCTTTGCAACAGGCAAAAGAAGTTTATGTTACGATAACCGGTGGTTTCCATACACAAGAAATGTCCGAAATGTTATCAAAAGCAGGGGTAACAAACATCGTTATTACTCCTAACGTTACGGGTGATACAAAAATAGCTGAAGAAACATATTATAAAATCGCTCAGGAACAGGCAAAAATTTCTTTCCAAGCATTGGCAGCATTAAATATGTCTCAGGCCTTAGGTTTAGATGATTTCGATGCTATAAAAGGCATGATAGAAGCTTTAAAAGATATTAAAGATTTGTCAAAAGTTTTAAGCGAAATATCGAATTATATCAATCAAGAAACCGGCAAACCTTTTAGTATTACATATGATGAAACAACAAAAACTTTCATAGCAACACTTAATCAGAAAACATTAATTTATGACGTTAATGCAGACAAGTGGAATGATGTTGAAAGTGAACCTACAACAGGAATGCAGAAATCTATTGGAAGCGTAAAACTTGCACTTGGTTGGGCATCTGCAATAGCAGGTTTAAGTGCACTTTCTCTTTTCTTCTTTATTCCGTTAGGTGTTTTCCCTATTATACCGATTGCAGGTGTCATTTTCGGAGCAGCTAATGCAGCAAATCTTGCTAATCAGAAAGCTGCTTTGGAAAAGATAGCTAAATCAAAAGTTGCAGAATCCGATGCCGATGATTTTGAAACATTTGAAAAAATGTTTTATCAGTTGCCGGAAAGTACTCAAAATGCATTACTTGAAGCTTTGGGTTGCGCAAGTATTGAAGAAGCCGAAACTAAAGTTAAGTTTGATGGTACGGAAGGAGAATTATTCTCAATAGCAGAAAGAGCAGCCAACGGGCAAGCTCTTTCTGAAGCGGAAATAGATGCAGGCAAAAGAGATTTAGATATATACAATGTAAATGATGAAAAAGAGCTTGATGCTTATGCCGGTGAAAAAATATTGCATGTTAATGTTTCTATGTTGAAAGCATTTTTAGAAAATGGAAATGTTAAAAACAGAAGAATGTTGGATACCTTTGTTAAACATGAAATTGCTCACTTAAATTTTGAATATCCCAGCGGAGCTTTGAAGTTTGTAAAAGAAATTCTTCATAAAGTTCCGTGGATAGAAGAAGTTGTAGTAAGTTTCGGCGATTTAAGAAGATATATACAATCTATATTTACAACAAGAGAAAAAGCTGCAAGAGCAACAAAAAAAGGACAAGAAAAAAAATATACGGAAAGGTTTACGGAAGAACAGCTTAATATTTTGGAAAGAGTTGTTCAGAGAGATATTATTCCTGCATATAAAAAATCTACCGACCAATCTTTAGCTCAGATAAAATTTGCAGAACAATTAGCTAACCCGGAAGGTATGGTTGCGATATTGGGTACATCCGGAGGTAAAACGTTAGGTGCTGCAATAGCTATATGGAAACAAATTCTAAATAATCAGGAAATGTTAGACAATAAAGCATTGGAAGAGTTAGGTAAGATATTATTCACATCAAAAACTCCTGAACTTATACAAGAAACAATGGAAATGTTGACAATGTTTTTCTCTGCGCCGGAAATTATAGCAACATTGCCGCAAGAATTGAGAGAAAAAGCTGCAAACGGAACATTGATTGGTTTTGTAAATCAAAGCCAAAAGACAGGATATTTTATTACCGCTAAAAGAGATAAGAATGGTAATATAGTTAGAAAAGACGGTGAGGTTCAGTTTGAAAAAAGAAATGTATCAAAGCAAGAGATTTATTCAACAGCAGGTATAATTTGCGGAGAATTTGCGGGATTTACCTGGGATATACAAGGTAATAATACCGCGAAGGATGTTTCCGAATATTTGTTGGAAAGATTGGAGAACGGAAAAAGAAAAACTGTTCCTTTTGATATATTTATAGATGAAACTCAGTTGGTTAGAGAAAACAGTAACTTATCGACTTCTTCGGGAGAATCCGAAAGAGCGATAGAATTGGAACCTTTAGTAAGTTATATCGCGGATGAGTTGGTTGGTGAAGATAAGGTTATAGACAGTTCATGGTTTGATAAATTAAGCGGACAAATTAAAGACAGCAAAAGAAGAGGCTTGGTAAAAATACATTCCGAGCTGATGAAAGATGAAAGATTTGCCGGTTTAAATATAACTTTCAACGAATTTAGCGAAAGAGTAGAAGATGCTGTTAGTGCCCGTTATAAACAAAGATTAGAAACAGATTATGATGTTATAGCCGTAGATAAAAAAACCAATGATTATTATGTCGTTAGAATAGATGGTGACAAGATTCTTTTCTGTGATAAAACGGATACGAAGAAAATAGTTGCAACAATAGACAGAAAAAATTATAAAACAAAAGTTGTTATAAATGGTGTAGAGTATAACGTTCAGATTGGTGTTCGTGAAAAAAATAGCAATAACATAAATCCGAGTGTTAAGTTTGGTAATGGTATGCATGGTGCCGTAGAAAGAGTTGCTTCTTCTAATGGCCTCCTTCCTTCGGATTTTAAGTATACCGTAGCAACAAAAACAACAGCAAGTGATACAGGTGTGTCTTTCTTAAGAGCTAAAGCAAGAAGTGTACATGGTTTTACAGGTTCGGAAGAAGCTGCAGAAAACTTAGCACAAGCTCAAGGCATTGGAGTCTATAATGCAAATGCAGGTGGTACCAAAGCTCTAAATAACAATATGGATTTTGTTGAAACAAGAGAAGAACAAATGGATATTGCTATACATAGAGCACTTGGTAAGTATTTTGGAATATTTACCGATGCAAACGGAATGCCTGAACAATCGGGTATAATTTTTGTGGAACCAAGTGCCGTTAACAAATATTATGCAAGAATGTTTGTTCAAATGGTTAACAACGGTTATATGCAACAAGGCACTAAAATCAGTAAAGAATTGCAACAATTAATAGATGCTAATAACGATTTGATTAATAGATTAATAGAAGCAAAGAAAAAAGGTAATGAAAGTGATATAGAAGATATAGAAAGTTTATTGGATGAAAATTCTGAAAAAATAGTAAGAATCGTTTCTTCTTCGAAAAATTTGGTAGCTGCAAACGGAGTAAGTGTAGCAGACCTTATAAATGTTGCGGAATATGCTGAAGAGATAAAAGATAAATTGGCAGATGCACCGTTATTGGCTATAGCAACAAATATTGCTTCTACCGGTATGGATGTGAAGTATAAAGGAATAAAAGGTGTATTTACAATAGATGCAAATGATCAAAGAACAAAAGAAAATGATTATCAAACGGCAGGTAGAGGAACAAGATCCGTTAAAAATCCGTCAACATCGGATAAAATTTGTTCAAGAGAACAAATCATGGATGTTGATTATTTAGATGCAGACAAAATTAGTGAATATGACAGAGATTTAAGATCTTATGTTAAATTCCAACAAGGAAGAAAGGATGCAACAAAAAAATTCTTCCAGGAATTGGTTAGAGATCTTTTGGAAGATGCAAAGATACCGGAAACGCAGGAATTAAAAGATAGTATAGAAAATATTGCTGATGAAGTTGATGTTATGAATTTTGTAAGGCATTTAGAAGCCGGACAAAGAGAAAGTTATAAGAAAGCTCTTGTTAGCAGAGCAATGAGTGAAAGAAAACAACATAAAGCAACATTTAAAATAGATTTCGAAGATATATCTGAATATTCTTCGGAAGATTTACAAGTACTGCAAATTTTATCTTATTTGAATCAATCTAACTTATATAATGATGTTGAAGCAAAAAGAAGTAATAAAGGTTTTTATAGAAGAGACAGAAATTCCAATACGGAAACAAGCGGTTTAGTAAATTTATTGTCTCTCATAGAAGATGAAAAAGCGCAAAACGATGATTCTCAGGCAAATGACAGAGATATGGGTGTTGATAGAGAAAAAAGATCTTCATCTGTTTATAACGGTATAGATTCCCAAAGAGTTATTACTAAAGACAGATATATGGATAAAGATAATTGGATTTCAAATATGTTAAGAGGTAACAGAACTCTTTCGGATGAAGATTTTATAAAATTGGGTAAATTGTATCAAAAGAAACAAGGACAATCCGCAAAACTTTCGAATGCACAATATATACAGCTCGGTAGAGAATATTTAGAAAAATTAAGAGGCGAAAGTATAGATGCTATTAATGATGAATATTCCTTTGTTCAATATTCCATAGAAGCAGAGAAAAGAGCCATAAATGATATGTACTCCAACAAAATATTATCAAGATTCAGATCTATGGTATCTTCTCAAAAAGCGGCAATAGCCAGAATATCATCAAAATATACTAATAATATTCCCGGAAGAGATCAACAAATAAGAAGAGATTTAGCTGCGCTATTTAAAGAAGCAGGTATAGAAGATGTTGTTGTTGATACAAAATTATATAAAGAAAAGAATTCAATATCAAAAATATTAGCAAGAGTTTTTGATTTGATGCTCAATAAAGGGGCTGTTATTGTAACCACGACTCTTGTCGGTGCGGGAGCCGTAGGTTTAGTATCTTTGCTCGGTATAGCAAGTATAACACCTGTAGGTTTGATTGCTATGGCAGTTATCAGTTTGGGTGTTATCTTGTTTAATATGTTTTTAAGAAGATCTAAAGTTGACAGATACGAAGCATATAAACAGCAGATGGGTGGATTTGAAGATGTTTCTGCAGAATTTGTAAATACCGGAAACTTTAAATTAGCAGGAAATGTTTTAGAAGGTTCATTATACAAGTTATCATCCACAATGGGTAAGATAGGTATTTATGCTCCTGCATTTGCATTTATTGCAGGTGTTGCTATGTTTATCACAGGTGGTTTTGCCGCTCCTGTTATTGCAGGAGTTTTTGCAGCCGGACTTTTAATGTCTGTTGTAAGCCTTGTAACAAGTGCACTTGTTATAAGAGTAGTAGAGGCAGGCGCAAAGAAAAGCGGTATAGATATCGATTCTAAAGCTGTTTCCGATATGAAAGATGTTCCTACAAAGACGGCCGATGGTATATTAAGCGGTTTGGTTGTAGCAGGACTTTCAACAATTGTTACAGCCGGAATTCTTTCATTAATAGGTGCTCCTTTAGCTATTTTTGCACCATTAACTATAGCTGTTTTTGTTGGCGTCTCTTTATTAGTGTATGGATTGTTTTATCTTTTTAATAATGTTCTTCCTGCAAAATATTCGAGAAAGGTAATGGTAGAACAGAAAACAAAGGGAATGTTTAGATCTTTAGCTCCATCTTTTATAGGTTTTGGCGCAGCAGTGGGAATATTTGCATCTATGGCTGCGGCTGCTTTATCTATAGGTACATTTGGTACTGCTATAATGGGAATAATGTTTGTGTTTACTTCTTATGGAGCAATACTTAGAGTTAGAGATGAAATAAGAAATGCCAATGGTGACAGAAGATTAATTAGAAAAGCTCCGGCTATGGTATTAAAATCTTTGTTTACAGAAAATCCTATGGTGTTATTTTCTGCATTGGGATTGATAGCCGGCGGTTTATTTTCCGGCAGTTTAGCTCTTATATTACCGCTTGCTATTGTATCGGTAATAGTAATTGCTTTGGTTTCAAGATCAGATAATAAGGCACTTGAAAAAACAACATTAATTATAATAACAGCTATATTTTCGATGTTTGGAGTAACAACTGTTGCTTCTGCAGCAGAAAATGAAGCAGAAACGGTTATTGAAAATAATGTACAAGAAGAAACTTCTGCAACAGAGGAAGCAGTAGCAGAAGCACCTGCACAAGAAGCACCTGCACAAGAGGCGGCACCTGTACAAGAGGAAGCTCCTGCACAAGAAGCACCTGCACAAGAAGCGGCACCTATACAGGAGGAAGCACCTGCACAAGAAGCACCTGTAGAAGAGGCAGCACCCGTACAAGAGGAAGCTCCTGTGCAAGAAGCACCTGCACAAGAGGCAGCACCTGTACAAGAGGAAGCTCCTGCACAAGAAGCACCTGTAGAAGAGGCAGCACCTGTACAGGAGGAAACTCCTGCACAAGAAGCTCCTGCAGAAGCACCGGCAGAAGCCCCTGCAGAGGAAGTTGCCGCCGGTGGAGATGGTGGTAGTGGTGGAACCGAGGGACAAGAGGTAGCTCAAGAGGCAGAGCCTGCTGTGGCACCGGTAGCTGAAGTTAAAGAAGAAGAAACTGCACCTCAATCAGATGTTCAGGATGTTATAGAGCCTTTGAATTTAACAGATACAGCTGTAGAAATAGTAGCAGGAACAGAAGAAGTTTCTCAAACAGAAGAACAAGCAGTAACAGAAGACCAGTCTGCAACGGAAGAACAGGCAGAAACACCTGCGCAAGAACAAGCAGAAACTCCTGCAACAGAAGAACAAGCCGGAACACTTGAGGATGCGGTATCAACAGGTGCAGATGCAGCTATAGATGCTGCACTCCCGGGAGTTGATGCATTAAAGGATATTTCAACAGAATTGGGTGAAACTATTGCTGGAGAGGAAACTGAACCTGCTACACAAGAAGGTCAAGTAGAAACTCCTACAGAAGAACAAGCAGAAACTCCTGCAGAAGAACAAGCAGAAACTCCTGCAGAAGAACAGGCAGAAACACCTGCGCAAGGAGAAGATGCAGAAGCTGTAAAAGAAGGTCAGAAACAGGATGCATTAGGGTCTTTAGCGGATGCAGTAGGCAAAGATTCTTACGGAGATATAGCATTCTGGTTACAACAATTGGAAGAAAGCGGATATGAATTTAGTTCTGAGGAACAAGCAGCAATAGATGCAGCGAAAGAAAAAATTGCTCAAGAAGAAGCAAGAATAGCTGCAGAGCAGGATACAGCAATAAAAGAAGGGCAGAAACAAGATACATTAGGATCGTTAGCGGATGCAGTAAGCACAGATTCTTACGGAGATATAGCATTTTGGTTAAAACAATTGGAAGAAAGCGGATATGAATTTAGTTCCGAGGAGCAAGCGGCAATAAATGCGGCAAGAGAAAAATTGGCTCAAGAAGAAGCAAGAATAGCCGCGGAACAGGCAGAGGCAACGGAAGAAGGTAAAAAACAAGACGCATTAGGGTCTTTAGCGGATGCAGTAGGCAAAGATTCTTACGGAGATATAGCATTCTGGTTGAAACAATTGGAAGATAACGGATATGAATTTACCGAAGCGGAACAAGCAGCAATAAGTGCAGCAAGAGAAAAATTGGCTCAAGAAGAAGCAAGAATAGCCGCGGAACAGGAAGCAGCAACAAAAGAAGGTCAAAAACAAGATGTATTAGGATCATTGGCAGATGCAGTAAGCAAAGATTCTTACGGAGATATAGCATTTTTATTACAGCAATTAGAAGAAAACGGATATGAATTTACCGAAGCGGAACAAGCGGCAATAAATGCGGCAAGAGAAAAATTAGCTCAAGAAGAAGCAAGATTAGCAGCAGAGCAAGCGGCAGCAGTAGAAGAAGGCCAAAAACAAGATGTATTGGGAGCATTGGCGGAAGCAGTAAACACGGATTCTTATGGAGATATAGCATTCTGGTTGAAAAAATTGGAAGAAAGCGGATATAAATTCAGTTCCGAGGAGCAAGCGGCAATAGATGCAGCAAGAGAGAAATTGGCTCAAGAAGAAGCAAGGTTAGCTGCGGAACAGGAAGAGGCAATAAAAGAGGGACAGAAGCAAGATGCATTAGGATCATTAGCGGATGCAGTAAGCAAAGATTCTTACGGAGATATAGCATTCTGGTTAAAACAGTTGGAAGAAAACGGATATGAATTTACCGAAGCAGAACAAGCAGCAATAAGTGCAGCAAGAGAAAAATTGGCTCAGGAAGAAGCAAGAATAGCCGCGGAACAAGCAGAAGCAACGGAAGACGGCAAAAAGCAAGATGCATTAGGATCATTAGCGGATGCAGTAAGCAAAGATTCTTACGGAGATATAGCATTCTGGTTAAAACAATTGGAAGAGAGCGGATATGAATTTACCGAAGCGGAACAAGCGGCAATAGATGCGGCAAGAGAAAAATTGGCTCAAGAAGAAGCAAGATTAGCAGCAGAGCAAGCAGCGGCAATAAAGGAAGGACAGAAACAAGATGCATTAGGATCATTGGCAGATGCAGTAAGTAAAAATTCTTATGGGGATATTTTATTCTGGTTAAAACAGTTGGAAGAAAACGGATATGAATTTACCGAAGCAGAACAAGCTGCAATAAATGCAGCAAAGGAAAAAATAGCTCAAGAAGAAGCAAGAACCGCGGCAGAAGCAGCAGCGGAGCAAGCAGCAGATACAGCAAGATCCGAGGCAATGGAAGCTTTATCCAAATACGGTTTTACTGATGACCAAATAGATGAATTGTTATTTGAAGACGGAAAATTAAGAGATGATTATAAAGATGCTATAGATAATGCAGTAAAAGTGCAAGAAGCATTTAATCAAGTAAGAAATATGCCGGGAACGGAAAGTTGGAGTGATGAATATATTTATTCTTTAGTAGCCGACGGAAAAGGAATTTTAAAAGAAAATTATTTATCGTATGTAGAGGGTATATTAAACAATGTAAGAGAACAAGCAAGAATAGCATCGGCTTTATCTGAAGTAAAAGGATTGGAAGCAGCAAAAGATTGGAGTGATGATTATATATATTCGTTAATATTGAACGAAGACGGTACTTTGAAAGATAACTATATGGATGCGGTTAACAAAGCAATAGAACAAGGAAAAATAAATGATACTATCGGTACCGTAAAATATTGGTTGGAACAATATCAAAGCGGAAATTCTTCTGCTGCCGGAGACTTGGCATATTGGTATAACCAGCTAACTAAGGAACAAAAGAATGCCTACTTTACGGAAGACGAAAGAGCTTTAATAGAAAGTATAATATCTCAAAGCAGTCAAAGCGGTCAAAGTGGAGATTATTCAGGATATACCGGTGCTTCAGGTTGGACACAACAAGTAAGTCAGGAACAACAAGGTCAGCAAACCGGTGTAGAAGAACAAGCAGCACCGATATCCGGAACAAAGTTCAGAGCATCGGATGTTTTAAGACCCGGAGAGACATATTCATATAAATATAATTTTGATTTTGAAAAATATGATTCCGATTTATACAGAGCACATAACTTCTTCACTTCGGAAGAAGGGCAATTTAATACAATGGTTGCAAACTTAACCGAACAAATGAATACGGATTCCGTAGAAACAAGAACGGAACAATTATCTGCTTTCAAACAGTTTTGGAATGATAATGTTGTTATAGGTACGATAGTAGCTGCCGCTCTTGCAGTTGCAGCTATTGCAACAGTGGTATTTCTTGCAGTGCCGGCTCTTACGTTTTCTGCTTTTGTTGTATTGGGAGGACTTGTTGCAGGTGCGGCACTTGGCGGAATATATGTTTATGTTGCATCTCAAAATCCATCAGTGTCACTTCCTTTATTCCAAGCAAAACAAGAAGAAGTTGTAACTAAGAGAACGGAAGCACGTTCTTACACAGAAGTTCAAGATGGTGATTATACTGTTGTAATTACCGGAAAAGCTACAAAAAATAAAGCGGGAATTGTTTCATATACTTATACTAAAACAATCAAAGCCGCTAACGGTAATATGGTTGCCGAAATAACAGTTACTTCTTCTTCCGAAGAAGGTTTGCCTGTAAGTTATACCGTTACAAGTTACGATGAAAACGGTGTTTTAGATAGTGTGGTTGAATGTGCGGATTCCACGGAACAAGTATATACAAAAACAACTTATGACAAGAAAGGAAATAAAGTATACAAAGAAACAATTGACGTAACAGAAGCAGAGCAGATATACAAATCTTTAGGTGTCGGAAATTTATCAACATCAATGTCTTCTTTTGCAACAAATTCGGATACACTTTATCCGTATTTCTCCTTCTTGGATCCTAAACAAAACGGAGACACAACACAGTTATACGATAATTCTTTGGTAGGAATAGAAATCTTACAGGAAGCTGTGCTTAGAGGTGATACGGAATCTTCTGAAGAAGTTCTAACTTTGTTGGAAAAGGTTGCTTCGCAACATCTAAGATTGTCAGATAGAGATGACGAAAATTATGTTAAGACCGGTGAAGCATTATGGGCGGGAATATTTGCTATGTACTGCAGAAATTCCGGAATTGATTTCGGCAGTGATGAAGCAAATGCAAGAGCTAATGATGCTATAGATACAATATTGAGCGATGTTGATAGTTATTTGGGAACAGTAGATATAGATAAAAACGGAACACTCGGATTTGAAGGTATGAAATTTAATGAAGATCAAACTCATTGGGTTTCTACGGAACATATGTTGGATGCGGCAATGTATTATGCATTGAAAGGAGATACGGCTTCATTAAATAAAGTTTTAAAATACATAAAAACAAATTTAGTAAATCCTGACGGAAGTTTGAAACAAGGATTAAACAACAACAACCAAGCTTTAGATACGTATACTTGGGGATATATGATGTTGTCTTCAATAAAAGATATGAACTTGGAAGGTGTTGACATTGATTCAATGTTTGGTGAAAATTTCGTAGATGGTTTACTGGATAAAATGATGTCTTACAAAAAAGCAGATGGTACATTCGGTTTTTCAAATATACAAAACGGTGTGGTAAGCGGCGAATTTACAATGCAAGCTTATGCCGCATTGGCTGCAGCCGGAAGAGAAGATGATGCAAATGCAGTATTGCAATCTGCTATAAAATCCGGTTTAGTTGTAATGGAAGACGGGAATGTATATGTTAAATATACAACGGATGCCGACAGCGGAAAAACAAGAGACAACGAAAATTATCCTGTTTATGCTGACAGATCGGCAGCCGCAACAGCTTGGATGAAATTTGGTATGGAAGAACTTCAGTCTAACCTTAATGGCGGTTCAACCAATATCTTTACAATAGCAAATAATGGAAATGTCGGAACAATAAATGCTCAAAACATAGAAACAATAGATTCTATAGTAACTACATTGAACGGTATAACGATAAATACATCGATTGATGCTAAGAAAGCTACCGAAGATGCTTTGTTAGAGGTAGAAGCTGTCGGACAAGCTATATACGACTATTATGAAGCGGGGAATTTGACGGAAGCTCAAAGAGATCAATTGTACGGCTTTGTTCAACAGAAAGCTATGGATATAGATTTGTATGCGGGAAGCAGTGTAAGACAGCCTGTAAATGCTAATGCGGTAAGAACTCAGGAGGCAATAAGAGAAGTAGGATATAGACAATATACCATAACCGACGGAAAATTTGAGTTAGAAAAAACAGGTTCTACATCAGATAAAAGTTCATATTTGGGTAGAGTTAATGCTTTAGCTACGGATACAACTTTCCAAGAATCGGTAGCACAGAAGATGTTTGATGCCATTGTTGACGAACTTAATAAATTGTTGGGAGTAAACTTCTTAACCGGAGACCTTGTAGGAAAATTGGTAAATAAAATTATCGGAAACGAAGCATATCAAAAAACAGATGATATTTCCACTTGGTCTACAAGAGCGGTTAAAAACTATTTCTCAACGGCTAAAAACTTTGATGATATTTTTGCCGGTCTTTCCGATATGAACAAAGAACAGCAGACGGAATTATTGACAAAACTGATAAATTTTGCAAATACAAATACTATTGCAAACTTGATAAATAATATTAAAAATTCAAAGGATTTGGATGATGCACAAAAACAAGAATTATTAAACTTGGCATACGAAAAGCAAATAAGTTTGGCCGGTTCCTTAACGGATGTAGATAAGATAATAAGATATATAAACAATACGGATTCAAGTATATTGACAGATTCTCAAAAGTCGGATTTGTTAAGACAATCTTATGAAAAGGAAATATCGATTTCAACAACAATTAATCAGTTGAAAGATATAATTTCCAATATAAATAAATCAACTTTGGATGAACAAACAAAAGCTTCTTTGTTGGAGCAAGCATATTTGAAAGAAATAGAAGTATCAACAACTTTTGATAATATATACGGAAGAGTAAGAGATATACAAGATTCAAATTTGAGCGACGCAACAAAAGAAACTTTGATTACTGCCGCCCAGAACAGATTAAAAGAAATATATATTACAAGAATGAACAAAGAAACAAATAGAGCAAACATCAGAAGTCTTAGCAAAGAGATGTTCGATGCTTCAAAAAATAAACAAAACACTAATTTGGGTGTAGAAATTTTGACGCAAGATATGTTAAATGATTTGTTTGATGCTATTGAAACAAGAGTATTTTCTTTGGATATTTCAAACGGAAGTTATGTAAGAAAAGGTGTGGCTTATAACGGTGTTATTACAAAAACAGCAATGCTTGAAATGAGAGATGCGGGCGATTATCCGAAAGTTAACAGAGAAACCGGTGTATTGGAATCCGCAGATCCTTACATTACGAGAATAAATAATTATATAGCAGAAAATAATTTGGAAGCTACCGTACAACAAAATCTTAGAGTTGAAGTTCGCAAACAACTTGAAACTCTTCTCGGTATTTCTTCCGAACAAATTTTAAGTGATGAAGCTATAGATCAAATGATTGCCGAAGTTACCGTTATTGCTTCGGACACACAAAAAACTTGGGCAACAAAAGCATTAAACAGACTTTTTTATGATGATAATAGTGTTAATGCCTTGGTAGCTAATATAAAGGATTTGAATTTGTCGAACGAGGCGGATGTTATTGCTATTATAAATGATAAATATTATGACACACTTAATGAAAGATTAGATAACGCTACTACATTGGATGAAGTAAATGATGTAGCCGGTATAATAGCTTTATCTTCTATATTGAGTGATGCACAAAAAGAAAAGCTTAATGAATCTGTTGATTGGTATAAGACAGACTTAGTTGATTTACTTGAAGGGCTTGATAATGTTGCAAAAGTGGAAAATGCTTCTTACTTGGATAAATCAAACGGATATTGGGTAGGTAATTCAATAGTATATCCTAAAGTATTCAGATATTTGGTGACCATGAAAGATGGTAGCAGCATGTATGTTTACAGATATACCGATGGAGAAGATAGATTTTCTATTTCAAATAAAAAAGAGACTTTTGAAGATTTGTCTAACATAATAAATGCTTGGCAAGGTTTAGTTGCCGAAGGATACCAAGTAGAATCGAATTTGGATAAAAATAAAAATCAATATTTTACTATTACAAAAGATGGTGTTAGTGTTGATATATATTTATTCAATGCTGACGGTAAGTATATTTTTGATCTTGAAAAAACAGAAGCACTATTTGATTTGTTTGCAAATTTCAAAACAGATTTGGAAGGATTGAACGACGGATATAATGTAAATGTAAGAACGGATGAAAATAACTATGTATACTTTGAAGTGACAAGAAACGGAGTTACTGCACAAATTTATCCTTATGACGAAAACAGTGAATTGATTGATATCTTTGGTCAGTATACAAGTAAACAAATCGCTGATGTTTATTTATATAATGCAGGTTCTCCGACAGATGTAAGCTTGAAAATGGAACAGAGATTGGATGCGGTTTTATCTAAAGCCGTAGACGATTTTGAACAACTTTCTGATGAAATTGAAAATGTAACACCTGAGGTTGAGAGAGAATTGGCAAGCAAAGATACGTATACAAAAGAAAGCAGAACCCAAAATGCGGATGGCACAGAAACGGTTTTAAGTGTAACTGCAAGAAAAACAACTGCAGGAATATTAATTACATATACAAAACAAGTGTTCGATGCTTCCGGAAAACTTCTTGAGTCTACAGAAGTATCTCATACTCCAAAGGGAAATACATATACAAAAACGATTATTGCGGAAGATGGTACACAACAACAAATTATCAAATCTGATGAATTTGAAACTGAAGATGGAACAAAAGGTATAGTTTATGCCAAAAACTTTTTTGATTCGGAGGGTGAATATTTAGGTACGGAAGAATTTGTGGATTTTCAAACTGAAGCTTTGGCTGATGATGAAGGTGTTGTCTTCTATACTAAAAACAGTGTACTTGAAGATGATGATGGTATATCTGTTGTTGATGTTGATACAACAATTAACAAAGAACAATTAACAAGTTTCTTGGATAATGCTTTAACTCAAAATCATTGTGATGCATTGGGTAGGTTGAAATACTTTACAAACAACAATATAGAAGAAGATACTATTTCACTCGGAAAATTTAATATAAACGGAACAGTACAATACATCTACATCGAAAATATCGTTGATAATGGTGACGGTACATATACTTTCGATGTGATTTCTTCGGCAAATGATAAGAGAACAGATACAAAATCTCTCGGAACGGCAACAATACAAATTGAAGATGAATACGGAAGACTTGAAACGGCACAATATAAAGATATATTCGAAAATATTGAACAATTGAACGGTAACGATTATTATACAGGAATTTCCGTAAAATATGATAAGGATATAGAAAAAGATCCTGCATATCAGCTTGTATTTAAAGACGGAAAGTTTATATATACATACGATGGTGAAGAGGTATCCTTCTCTTACGGATCGTATCATGATATAAAAAATTCGGAAGTAAAAACATTTAATGAGTACGAATTCGGAATAATATCTCCTGCAATAATGTTCGTTCCGGAAACAGTTTATATTGCAGATTTGGATATTACGGTATTGTCTAAAGATTTATATGATTATGCACAAGGAAAAACAAAAGAATTAAAAGATACTGCAGGAAAAATTGTATCAGGCCTTAACTTATATAAGATGGCAAAAGGCTTCTCTGAAACGGGATTGTGTTTTGAAAAAGGTATTTGGTTCACGGATAGTAACGTTAAGTTCAGTTTTGAAAATACCGATGAGCCCGGAAAAGAAGATGAAGGTATGGCAACCGTTACTCATAAACAGAACAATCTTTCAGACGGTAAAAATTACAGAGCCACACGTAGTCAGGAACAAGGTGAGTTACCCGTTTATACCGTAGAACAAGTTCCCGGTGAAAGTTCTCCTATAAGTGTATTTGAAGGTATTACCTATACACAATTGCTTGATACATCAAAATCCGGTTTTACTTACGATACAAATAATTTGGAATCTTTGTTCGGTAATATACAAGATTATTGCGATTATAGTTTACAAGATTTGACATGGACAAGAACAGATGTTATATCCCCCGATGGTAAAGTTATACAAACGAGTTGGGCTGCTTATTCAGAAGAACATGGTTCAACTCCGGTTGTTAAAATAACTCCTGATGGGTATGTCGATTTCTCAATAGATTATGAATATGCAGGTAAGGATCCTCAGTTTAAAGGTGAAGTCTTGGATTGCGGTATCAGATATAATTTGTTGAATCCCGATATGAATCAGGATCCTATTAACCTTGTGTCTATTGCCGGTGTCGGAACGGTTGTATTGGATTTATATAAAGGAACGGCTTTCATTGAAAACAGAAATGAAGACGGTTGCTTGGAAGAAAAATATTATATCACGATGAAAGATACATCAAGTTTATTCTCTTATGAAAGTACGGATATAAGATGGCAAGATACATTAGATGAATATTTTTCGGATTGGAAGGCAATGAAAGATAGCGGTACAATACCTGACTTGATTAATAGCGTAAACAGCTTAGGCGGCGGAAATATTTGGGAAGTAACCAAAGTTGAAGAGTATTCTTATGAAGACGTAGAAGTACAGGATAGTATGTATGCGGATAACAGAATGTATGAAGCTGCTTGGTTAAGAGCGTTGGGAATTCCTTCATATACGAGAACTTATTTGGTAGACGATAAAGGGCAAATTAAACATCAAGATGATCCTATAAGCGAGAGCTATTTTAAAGGTATTAATTGGGATAAAGGAACAATATACAGTGAAGAAAATATTTTTGCAAAAATTGATGGAGAAGAAGAAAAAGCAGCACAAGTAATCAGAACATACCAAAGAGAGATGGATTTCAGAGGAAATGTTTTACAGCAATATGAAATTGAAAACGGCAGATATGTTTCCGGTATTATAGTTCCGGAATATGATCAATACGGAATAGGACAGAGATCTTATTCTCTCGTGTTCGAAGATGATAAAGCTTATGTTGCCAGTGCTTCGCAATTTACCGGCAGAGTAAGTGAAAGAACCATTGTTTATGATAATAATGTTAACACCGTAATGTTTGCACATGAAAGAACACAATTGGAAGATCAAAATCCGTTTGTAACCGGTGATATGTCTGTAGAAAATATTGATTTTAATATTTTTGAAGAGTTACAGGAAAATATACTTGATGATACCGGAAGCTTGAGAGATCCGGAAAGCAAAATACAAACAGAAAAATCTTATATATTGAATAATGCGGAAGGAAGAAATGTTATAACATTATCGAATCTTAGAGTTGATTCCAACGGAGATATAGAAAGAGCCGATCAAAACGATTCGGATGCTACGGATCTTGAAAAGATGTTCGGCTATCCCGCAATTATTTCTTTCAGTAGATACTCACAAGAAGACGAAAGTAATGTCGCGGACGAAAGAAGACAGTTGAATATAGGACATCCTACAACGGTTGTTTCATATGCATATTTAGGAGAGTTAGGTTTCCAACATTACGGAGTAACTGATGCTAACGGTAATGTGACTGATGTTAATGAAGCTATAGATCAAAGTAACTACATTACAAAAATGAATAATTTGCAAATAGTTAAAACTGGGGAAGAAAATGATGAACATATTTCTTTGGTTTACACTATGTATTCGAATCCAAATTTTAACGAAAATAGTTTTATCAACGGTTTGCTTGAACACATTTCAATAAAGAATCAAGAAGTTTTTGAAGATCAAGCGGAAACAGTAACGAGATATCGCTCTCAAATGAGTGGTTTGGATACTGTTGCATTTAAGAGTGACGGATTAAAATATTTTGAAATTTACGATTATGCAATAGTTCAAGCCCCTACCGGGAATGTTGATTATAATACTTACGAAGTTAATGTTATTAACAGAATGGGAAGAGCACAGTACGGATATTTAATGGAAGAAAGTAATCCTAATTTCTCAGTGGATTATTCCGTTTCCGATTGGATGAGCTTTATTGATAATGTTGCTTCCGTAGACGAGAGACTTCGCGGAATAGAAAGGACCACAGGAAAAACTTTAGCGGAATTGGCATCTCAAAATGAAACAAGAAATGAAATTCCTTTTGAGGAAGGCGGACTTCGCATAACAAGAATTTGGTCTGATATGAATGACACAATAGAAGGCGGCACCAGATATATCAATCATAACTACTATGAAGTTAATCATTTGAATGCAGGCAAGGATAAAATTACAGGTGAATTACCTGCGATGACGAGATTTAGATATAAATATGATGATACCGGTGTACTTGTAAAGAAAGAACAAAGTAATATTTTGGGAGATTGGGGAGCCGAATTTGAAAAAGTATCCTATGGCTTACGTAGCTTATGGGAAAATAACAGACCTGTTGCAATTTTCTTGGTTGTATTATTCCCGGGATTAATACTTTACTTTGTTGGAAATCTTATTGCTTCGAAAATCAGATTTAACAAGAGGAAAAAAGCTCTTGAACTTAAGACAACATCTGTTCCTCCTGAAGATCAAGATGAAATTGAAGAAGCCGCAAAACCGAAGAGAATTAGTAATGACACAGCCGCATCAATGACGGAAAAAGTGTATGGCAATTATCAATCAAGATGGAATTTGAATGGTCAAATGTTACAAAGAGCATTTGAAACTTCCGGCATAATCAGAGGAAATCATGTTAAAGATTTTACTCAATGGATACAGGATGTTAAATCGGCATCTCTCACGGGTGCTGCAAGAACAGCATTCATAAATGCAAATTCTTCGATAGATACTGCAAGTCCTGCAATATTGGAAGAGTATACAAATTATGTAATGCAAAGTAATCTTTCACAAGAGCAGACCTCTTTTGAAAAGGACAGTCAAAGCTTATTTGATGAATATCGTTGGTGGATAGAAAATGTAATGGCTTTAACCGTTCCGGAAGCAGACAGAGAAGCGTTTATAAGAAATAATACCGGCGAGTTTTCCAGAGAAGATGTTTTGTTGTTCTATTATATATATATATCTGCGGAAAATCCGAGACAAGATGATATGGATTATAGAAACTATATATTCTTCAAAGCAAAACAAATGATTGCCAACGGACAGGGTGCAAACGTTGGCCCGATGATAAGTATGGAAATGGCAAGAATATTGAATGTTTTGAATGACGGTATTTCTATAGAAGAGCAAATTGCTCAAATGGAATATATATATAATACCGAAATGGCAAAAGATAAAAAGGCAAGAGTACTAAGTAATGGAGAACTTAGAAAACTCAAAAAAGCAGTAGATTTCTATAAGAAGAACAAAGCCAAAATAGACCAAGAAGAAAAAGACTATAAAGCTGCTATACTTGGAGGAAAATCGGAAACTCCCGAAGCAGAATTAGCAGCTAAACAAATGGATAAATATTTCTGGAAATATGGCTTCAGAGCTTTATTTGGTGTGAAATGCGGATTCGGAAACAGATCCAAAATGAGACCTGACGAAGCTATTTCGTACTACGATACAAATGCTTTGTTCAGAAGTGCAGACTATATTCAGGCATACGATTCCTTCATAGATGCTAATATTAGTTCCGGACAATACACCGAAGAAAAAGTTCAAAATACAGATAAAAAGAGCATAACTTTTGCAGGACATGCCGGAATAGTTCCTTTTAGATCATATATTCCTCATTCAGGAGATATGAATGTATTAAGTTTCTCTTTAAAGAATGGCTTGGGACTTTTACAATCTTTAACGAATTTAAGAGGAATTTTATCCGTATGGCTTGGTAACTTATCATTAATAGCGGGAATAATTACCTTTATCCAAACCGGAGGTTTTGTAGGCGGAGCATTGCTTGCAAGTTTGGGGTGGGGTGCATTGGTTCTTGTTGCAGGATTGGCACTTACCGCAGGAATATTTGTATTACTTGGTGCAATATCCAAAACATTGCAAAAAAATCCTGTAAGTAAATATTACGGGGTAGTTACGGATATTTCCGAAGATAGAGGTTTATCTAAAGAAGAAAGAGAAGACGGAAAAGACAGAGAAGATATTAAAACCGCTAAGAAAGCTATGATTAAGAGATGGATACCGCTTATTGCCATAAAAACGGTATTTGAAGTATATATCTTAAATACTGTGGTTGCTTCCATAATGACATTAGGTTCTATAACCACAATGTCTTTAGCCGGTATAGGAATAATGTCGATGGTAAATCCTATGACTATGATATTTATTGCGGGATTAGTATTCTTCTCATTATATGTAAAGCTTTATAACAGTATAGCAAAAGCAACAAAAAGATTTGTTGCAAGAATTAATGCTGATAAAGATAAACCTGTAATTAATCCGGAATCTAAGATTGCTAAATTTTTACCTGCAATAGCAACAACTTTAGGCTCGGTTGGAATTATGCTTGGTTTCTTTGCTCTTATGTCAATTGCAACCGGTCCTGTATTCTTATTATTGTTATCTTTACCGTTTATCTTGTTTACTTTCTTGGATTTCTTTGGCTTTAACGACGTGTTAAAGGCTGGAGCTATTTTAAGACAAAAAATAAGAAGAGGCGCTTTTGTCGGTAAGAGTTGGAGTGACTTCGGTAACTTCATGTTCAAAGATTATGCTTCAAAAGGAGACGTTGCTGTTGATGTCGAATCTGAAGAGTATAAGAATTGGGAACAGATATTAAAAGATTCTTTACCGGAAGAACAATATGCTGCTTTGACACAGGATCAAAAAATAGAGTTATTCTCAAAGACAAATACTTATGATTACACACAACAAGAATTCTTTAGAGATTGGCAAGCTTCTTTCTTATCCGAAAAGGTTGAAAAGAGTCTTACCGATCATCAAAAAGAAATTGTTTTTGCAATGTATTACAACAAGATTATCGAATCTTATTTTAGAGAAAGTAAAATTTCTCGCGAAGAATATGATGCATATAGATTTGTTATATCCGATTACAAAGGTGAAGGAAATAATTTTGACAGACAAATTTTGAGATATCCTGATTTATCGAAGGAACCTTCAAGTTTCGGAGCAAGACAGTTATTCTACAGATTGCATCAAGAAACAAGAATTAGAGCAATACAGGGATATAGAACACCTGAATTAAGAGATATAAGTGTAAGTGTTGTTATTCCTACAAACAACGAAGCTGTTACTCATTTGTTAGATAACGATGGTAAGGGCGGTGCAAATTCAGAATCACTGAATACCGTTGTTGCCGATGGACATACCGTTCTTTCTCATTTGATTAATGTTTATTCCGGTGAATGGAGTAACCTTATCAGCAGAGTTGAAAGCGGAGTTGATTTTAGAGGCAGACAAAAAGAGCTTACGGAAGACGACTTGGAAGTTATAGAACAGATGAGACAGATGATGTTAAGCGGCAATGTTATAAAAGGGAAACTACTTAGAAGAGCTGACGGCTCGGAATTACCGGATTGTTGGGTAAAAGAAGAAATTTCCAGATGGGCTGATCCTAAGTTGCAACCTTTGTCAACATTACATGTAGGAATGATGAATTTAAAAGATACATTGTCTTTCTTGGCAGAACTTGAATATAGTAATACCAGAAAAGGAATGTCTGATGAACAATGGGATGCGGAAGCAAAAAGAATAGTAAGTGATTTTGGTTGCTTACAGATTTTGAGCGGATATCAATCTTATGGAGCTGTTCTCGGAAACGGAGCTTTCGTTCCGGGATCCGGAAAAGCACTTGATGATCCGAGAATTATAGGATTATTTAGAAACTTAAAAGAACTTAGAGAAATGATAGTTCCGGTAATTCATCCCAGAGAACATTCTTATGATGATTATATGAAACTCATAGATTTAAGAAACAGGGGCTTGTCTACAAATTATGATAAGAATTTGATAGCTGAAATTGAAAAAACAGAGATTGGACAGAAATGGAAGGCCGGAGAAAGAACCGACGATAAAATTAAATTGGTTTCATATAGAAGATTAAAAGCCGAAGATGTAACATATGCTCAATACCAGGAATTGTTATCTAAAAAAGCGGCTAATATGTTAACTACGGATGATGAAGCATTGTTAACAGCTATAGAAGGTGAAATTGCTAAAGAAAAAGCAATATACGACAGATGGCAGGCAGAAGGAAGAGAAACTGCTTTGGTATCCGACTACGAAAGAGACGGTGTAGAAGCAATATTTGCTCATAATAACGGAAAATTAACCACAGTTGTTTTTGATGATTCAAAGACTTATGTAACATTACATTACGGTGCAAATGGTATCATGGGACAAGGAAAGGTTGACCACCATGCATATTTGGAAAGTTATATAACAAATAAATTTATATTCCAGTTGGATATGAACCAAGGTATTTCAATGCAGAGTGCATTGAGTATATTTGGAGCATTACAACCTTTGTTACAAGATGATGAAGTTTACAATGTTTCTTTACAAGAAAAGATTCCTACGGAGAGATTGTCCGGTGTCGGTAAGAAAGGTGCATTAGCAGAATATGGATTTAATGCTTCCCATGAAGATATGAATGAAATGTTCCAATTGCATATGTACGGACATCCTAATTTCTTAAGAACAAGTTTTATTCAATCTAAATCCGGTCAAAGTAAATCCGTAGTGAGTGAAGATGCTACGGGTGGAAAATCCGCAAAAGCCAAAGGCGGTAAAACAGTAGATGCTTACGGATACAGTGTTGATAAAACAAGAGAAACATGGATAATCGGTCATACGGGAATGGTTTCAAAGTTCGCTATGGGTAGTGCGGAAATGAACCAATCTCCGTATATTCATGATTATAACCAAACACAAAGAAAAGCATTTGGTATATTTGGCGGAATTTTTGCGGAATCGATAGATTTTATAGAAGGTCCGGGATTTTATGTTAAAGAAAAATTGGTTGTTCCTACTGTTGGCGTATTCTTGTTTGCAATATTGTTTATGGGAATAAGCGGATTTTCGGGCTTTAGTTTAGCTTTTGTGTTGGCAGCATTAGGACTTGTTTTATCTCAGACAAGTGCTGCTACGGGATTAGTTGCTAAATTCCTGGAATACGAAGATGGAGGAAAATATTCTCGTTTTGGAAATCATCCGATACTGAACAGAATTTATAATTCTTTTGGAGATCTCGGAAGATGGGCAAAGGGATTAGTTGCTAATTTCACATATTTTGTTACACAAATAAAAACACATCATACCGGACAAGGGGCCGGTGATGCCGGTAAGGCAGCTTACGTAGGAACGGGAAGAGGTTCCGGGTTAGGGTTTGTGTCTATATTTAAGGGTATAGATTCAAGAGCTTTTGATTCTCATCTTGCTCCTGCAACATCAACAATATTACTTATAGCTGCGGCATTTACATTTAAATTCAGCTTAACATTAGGTTTATCTTTCTTATATGTATTGATACCGTTTGCATTTATATTGGGTCAGGTTCAATTGAGAAACGGTTTCAATATTTATCATGATGATGCATCTCTTGTTGCTAAGAATATTTGGTCAGAAGTTAAAAATTGGTGGGGATTGCTATTCAATAAACCTAAAAAAGATGAAAAAACCGGTAAAACACCTGAGAGAATACCGTTTGTATTAACTTTTATAGTAGGCGGTACCACTTTACTAACACTATTTGTTGCAAGCTTACCTGGATTGATAATAAAAGGTTTGGTAGAGTTTGGTCAATATTTGGCTAAACAGCGTAATTCTAAGGGTGGTTCTTACATGTTGTCGGTTTCTCCGATTTTGATACCGTTAGCAATAGTTGCTCTTCCTTTAATTGCGTTAGTACTTTACGGATATAATAAACAAAATAAGATTTCATACGCAAATAAGGAAGTAATATCGGATTTACAAAGACAAATAAAAGATTTACAAAGTGAAATTGCAGCCGGCAATGATATTGCAAAAGATGAAATCAATAAGGGCTTGGATAACAATAAAATTTTAGAAAACAAAATAAAACAACTTGAAACATTATTGTTACAATCTTATTCAAAAGAAAGAACTGAGCAGATAGTTTCAGAAATAAAAACAGCAGCTTCAGAAGAAGAAGTCGGTGAAGAAGAAGCAGTAGCGGTAGCAGACGAAGAACTTACTGAATTGGCGGAAAAAGTGGCCAGAGCGAAAGAATTGAAAGCAAGCGGCAAATTGACACAGACAGTACTTGACGAATTGAAAGAAACGGCATCTAAGGTAGTAATAAAGAACAGTGATTCCAATGAAGCAAAGATAGCAAAGGTAGAAGGATTAAGAGATTTCTTGGAAGTATACG